>Ga0326727_10000257_pt1 | contig 225477 bp, 207 predicted proteins | sample MB2enrmetagenome_FD_207643 | JGI IMG/M metagenome (GOLD analysis project Ga0326727, IMG submission 207643) | Lab enriched peat soil microbial communities from McLean, Ithaca, NY, United States - MB29MY | ecosystem: Environmental > Terrestrial > Soil > Wetlands > Peat | place: USA: New York... | reverse complement strand
CCAATCGCGGAGTTGGAGAGGTGGAAGGGTTTGTCACACCTGCAGTGTACGAACCTTCGTCGATTTTGCAATAGTGCTATGGAGTCCCTCGCTCGATTCCTTCACAGCTTCCTGTCCCCAGGTTTCCTGATCCGGACTCCTCGCCGGCCGTCGGCTGCGTTCGGCAATCCCAACCAGGCCCTCTTGCCGATAGCGGCACAGCCACAAGTATCCTGTGGGACGCGAGATGCCAAACTCCTGGCACAAGGCCGTCAGTGACTTCTCGCCCCGATTCGCAGTTACTACAAAGCTCACTCTCTGTTCTCGGACATCCATCGTCTTCCATGGCATCGCCAAGTATGCTCCCGCGCTCGCTGCGCTTGCGCCGGAGCGTAAAGGATGTCTGGAGACGTTTCGTAAAGGATGTCATGAGACTGAACATCGCCTGGGTGGGTAGTCGGGCCATCGCTGGTGATCTCCGTCCTTGACAACCGCCCGCCAGTCGCCCCAGACTATGCAATAAGATATTCCTGCTCTTTGACAATTAGCACGCCGCGCGGTGAGCCCCGCGTCTCCGCCGCGCACGGCGCCCGCATTCACGCGCGAGCACGCAGGCGTAAGCGCCCGGGCCCCAGGTCTCAGAGCTGGCTGCCGAAAGCCGATAGCTAACTCTGTTGTTTTCTAGATTATGCCTCCAATTCCTTTGGCCTCTAGATTTTGCCGGCAAAATCGCGGTAAGGTGATGATTCTGCTAGACCCAGGGGAGGGGGGTATACCCCGACGTTAATCAAGCAGTAAACGGCCCTCATCTGCCCAACTTCTCAGGCTGCGTTTTTGTCGGCCGCCGCTGCCGGAGTTAGAATAAAGCCAGCAAATCCATCAGAAGGCAATCGTTCTGCGGAATTTTTATGCGAAACTGTAAGGCTTTCTCTCTGACGCTGCTCGTACTCGCGTTCGTTCCCGCTTTTGCCGCCGATACGGTGATCGAAGAAATTGTCGCTCGCGTGAACAACCAAATTGTCACCCGCAGCGAATACCTCCGCAGCCAGGAAGACCTTAGAAAAGAAGCCCAGCAGCAGGACCCCGTCAACTACGACAAGCTCATTGCCGAGCGCGACAAAGACGTGCTGCGCGACCTGATCGACCAGAATCTGCTTCTGGAAAAGGGCAAGGATCTGGGCATCACCGCCGATACCGACGTGATCAAGAAGCTGGACGACATGCGCAAGGAAATGAAACTGGACAGCATGGAAGATTTGGAAAAGGCTGCCCAGGCGCAGGGCGTGTCGTTTGAAGAGTTCAAGCAGAACATGCGCAATCAGATCATCACGCAGCAGGTGATCGGCCGCGAAGTCGGGCAGAAGCTGAACATCGCCGATGGCGAAATCCAGAAGTTTTACGACGAGCACAAGGCGCAGATGGAGCAACCGGAGCAGGTTCGCTTGAGCGAGATTCTGGTCTCGACCGAGAAAAAAGACCCCGCCAAAGATGAAGCCGCGCAATTGCAGGCGGCACAGGCCAAAGCAGAAGATCTGCTGGCCCAGATTCGCCAAGGCGCGTCGTTCGAGGAAATCGCAAAGAAGGATTCGGATGGGCCTAGCGCAGCCCAGGGCGGCGAACTGGGCCTCTTTAAGCGCGGGACTCTGGCCAAGGAACTGGAGGAAAAGACCTTCGCCCTGAAGCCGGGCGAGGTCTCTGACGTGATCCGTACCAAGCAAGGATTCATCATCCTGAAGGTCACCGAACACCGCACCGGTGGAATACCGCCGCTCAATGAGATCAAGCCGCGGATCCAGGACGCGGTCTACATGGAGAAGCTGCAGCCGGCGCTGCGCCAATATCTGACCAAGCTGCGCGAAGACGCCTTTATCGATATCAAACCTGGATACACGGATACGGGCGCCAGCGCCAACCAGACCAAGCCCGTCGAGACCGCTTCGAAAGACCTGGCGGCGAAACCTCTGAAAAAGAAGAAGAAGTTGGGGGTGTTTTAGTTTAAGCTTGGCTGGTCAGCCCGGCCCGCCGGTTTAGCGGCTCGTAGACGGCGGAAACAGGCAATTTTTGACTTCACGCATTCCAAACTCCATGAAGGATTTTTTTCTCTCCGATTGCCCGGCGCAGGAAAACAAGGTCATTACCTCGAGCTTCGTCGTGGTATCCAAGCAGGTCAAACCCAAAAAGACCGGGGAACCATATCTGGCGCTGACTTTGGGCGACCGTACCGGCCAGATCGAAGCCAAAATGTGGGACAACGTGGAGGAAGCCATTGACCAGTTCGAGCAAGACGACTTCATCAAGCTGAAGGGCTTGCTCAACAAGTATAAGAACCGGTTCCAGATCACAATCCACAAAGTGAGGAAGCTGGACGAAGCGGAAATCGACTTTTCCGATTTCTTGCCCAAAACGACGAACGATATTGGCGAGCTCTGGAGAACCCTGGCCGGCTTCGCTGCCACATTTCAGAACCCGCATCTCAAAGCGCTGGTCGAGTCGTTCATGTCCGATCCGGAGATTGCCGAGGCATACCGCAATGCACCCGCGGCAAAGACTCTGCATCACGCTTTCATCGGCGGCCTGCTGGAACATGTGGTTTCTCTGTGCCGCTCCTGCAACCTGATTTGCCAGAACTATCCGCAAATCAACCGCGACCTGCTGCTGACGGGAGCGTTTCTGCATGACATCGGCAAGATCCATGAGCTGACCCGCAATCGCTCGTTTTCCTACACCACCCGCGGCCAGTTGCTTGGCCACATGATCATCGAACTGGAAATGCTGCACGCCAAACTGGACAAGTTGCCGGATTTTCCAGATAAACTGAAAACCCTTGTCGAGCACTTGATCATCAGCCACCACGGGGAATACGAATTCGGGTCGCCCAAGCTGCCCATGTTTCCCGAGGCGCTGATGCTGCACTACCTCGATGATCTTGACTCAAAGATGCAGAGCATGTTCTCGCACTTTGAGCGGGAAGCCACTGCGGAAGGCGCGTGGACAAGCTACAACGCTTCCCTGGGTAGGCCGCTGCTGAACACAGCGAAGTTCCTGGAGAAGTCCGAGAGTACCGCAAGTGTAGCTGGCGACGAGAGCACGGTGGCCCAAGCCGGCGGCACGCCGACCTTGCCAGGCTTGGAAACTGATTCCCCTCGCGGAACCGCTGTTTCCGAAGAAATCGATCTCCGTTCGCACAAGGGGTGATGGTCAAGGCAGGTCTGGCTTCCCATCCCAAACTTGACTCGGGCTGGAAGGTTCTGCGGGCGCGGCTCGCTACTTCAGATAATCAAACAGACTGTTCATCTGGGAGATGCGTCCGATGGCGTCGAGCGCGGCGCTGGCCGCAGTTTGACCAGCCGTGAACTGCGTCGCCACGCTTGCGATGTCAGCAGCAGAAATGTTGTCCTCCTGCTGCGCCAAGCCGGTTTTCTCCGAGCTCAGGTAAGTCGACTGGCTGTTCGCCTGGTTCATCGCATTGCCGTAAAACACGCGCTGCTCGCTAATCCAGTTGGATGCGTTGCCCACCTCAGTGACCGCCGCGGCAATTCCGGAGTTGGTCTGCAGGCCGGTAATCAGATCCTGGATGGATTGAAACACGTCGCCTCCGGAACCATCGAACACCTGGGAACCGGGGAGGTTGATCTGGAGGTTATAGCTGGTGCCGATGGCGACTTGGTTTGTATCTGTGTTTCCGACATATTCGAGCAAGGCAAATTCTTTGGATGTCAGCTCGATGCGCCGCCCCGACCGCTCGACTCGCCGCTCGACCCGGTCCAACTGCAGGTCGTCGACTTTCAGCACCGATTCCGCCGGCAGGTGCGACCGCCGCAGCAGAGCCCGGATTCGCGCCGACAATTCAGTAAACGAAAACGGCTTGGTCAGGTAATCGTCCGCGCCCAAGTCTAGACATTGCACTCGGTCTTCGACCCGGGATCTTCCCGTCAGCACCAGGATGGGCACACTCGGTTTGCGCGCTCGCACCGACCGCAGTACCGAAACCCCGTCCAGCCGCGGCAGGTTCAAATCCAGTACCACCAGGTCGTACTCCAACTCCGTTGCCAAGCCGCGGGCTCGCTCTCCATCGCCCGAAACGTCCACCGCATAGTGTTCCGCTTCCAGCCCTTTTTTCACGAAGCTGGCCAGCGCCGCGTCGTCCTCCACGATCAAGATTCGCATAAGGTTCCTCTAATCCTGCGATTCTGATTCTAGGCAGAAATTCTGCGGGCGCGACGGAATCCGCACTGCACCAAGGTATCGGCTTCCGAAAACGGAACTGCCGGCAATCGACCCCCGAAACTTCTTCTCCCGTCTTCCGGTACCTCGGCTGCCACTGACCAGAGTAGCTCTCGTCGCGCGATAATTTCTCGGAAGCTTTTCGGCTGGCGCGGATGAACTCTTGGCACCAAGGAACATTGAGGTCTCTGTTTCTGCCCGCAGGACTGTTGTTGTTCCTGGCAATGGTGGCACTGCAGGGTGGAGTCATTACGCTGTCCGCCTCGGCGATCGACTTCTTCTACTACTCGGTTTTTCTGGCCGGGATCTTTCTGGCTTGGCGCTTCCACTCCACGCGGGTCCTATCTGTTCTCATTCTTCTGTTGATCGCGCACCGTGCCATCGAGTTCTTTTCTGCGGATAAAGTCGCGGCCAGCGGTCCTGGCCGCATCGCTTTTGAGGTCATTGCCGTTTTGCTGCCGCTCAACTTCATGGCCGTAGCGTTTGACCGGGAGTGGCGGCCAGGCGTGGTTTCTGCAGTTCCCCGGTTGCTATGGTTGTTTTTCCAGTCAGTGTTGGTCGCCCTGATCTGCCGCCCGGGGGCTGCTTCAGCGCCGACGATCTTCCACGCCGCTATCTTGAGCCAGCAACTCTTTCACTGGACCCGAATTCCGCAACCTGCCTTGCTGGCTTTCCTGATTGTTCTTGTGGTGTTGCTCGCCCGCTTTTTCTTCGCCTACAAGCCCTCTGACGCTGGCCTGTTCTGGTCGCTGGCCGCTGTTCTTGCTGGTAAGCACGCCGGAGGTGTGGGCCGCATTGGTAGCGCCTACTTCGCCACGGCTGCGCTGATTCTCGCCAGTTCCATCATTGAAACTTCCTACGCCCTCGCTTACCACGACGAGTTGACCGGCCTTCCCGCGCGCCGCGCCTTCAATCAGGCATTAACTCGCCTCTCCTCTCCCTACGCCATTGCCGTGGCTGACATCGATCACTTCAAGCGCTTCAATGACACTTATGGGCATGACGCCGGCGACCAGGTTCTTCGCATGGTTGCCTCCCGGCTGGCCCGAGTCAGCGGTGGTGGCAGGGCTTACCGCGTGGGTGGAGAAGAATTCAACCTCTTGTTTGAGGGAGTGACTGCGAAAGACGCTCGACCTCATCTGGAAGCTTTGCGGGTGGCCATCGCGGAGTCACAGTTTCGCTTGCGCGATCTGCCAGACCGCCGCGGCGCTTCTCGTGGCGCCGATCGCCGCGTCACAGCCAGCAGAAAATCTGCGCGCGTGGGAAGAAAAACGCCGCTTCAGCCTGCGGTTGCCGACGATGGACTTTCGGTCACTATCAGCATTGGCGTCGCCGAGCCTTATCCGGCGACTCAGTGGGCCGAGCAGGTCGTCGAGGCCGCCGACAGAGCTCTTTATTGTGCGAAGCGGATGGGAAGGAATCGCGTGGAGGCTGATTCTCGCCGCGTCCGCACGAAAGGTCGCCGCGCCAGCGCGTAACGACCATGAGTCCTGCGGGGCGCTCGCCTCACTTCAACCAGTGGTAGCCCAAACTCACCTGGATTCCGTTGAACTCCGGATTCCGCACTCCCAGATTGGCGTTCGAGATGTGCCACCAACGGCAGGCAATGTCCAAGGACTGGCGTTTCGCAGTGGATATCTCGATCCCGCCGCCGCCTCTGGCCGTGAAGTTGAAGTTCGACGTGTCGCCAGCGGGAAGATTCGCATTGCTGCGCACGCCCCCGCCTGCCAATTCGATGTATGGCGCGATTTGCCCGGCGCGCAGGCTGGAGTTCCAGCGCAGGATGACCGGCTCAACGCCGCCGCCATGTATTTTCTCGGGCGTGAAGTGAACGAATAGCGGCATCACGTCGAATCCATATTCCAGGCTGCCGCGCCGCCAGCCGCTGCCGATCTCACCCGTCAGCGTTTTGCCGACAAAGAACCCGCCGCTGAGAATTTGCGCTTCCGCAAAGGAGTTTGTGCTCTCCTCGCCGGTCGCTCCGGCGACCCAGACAGCAAAGTCCCAATTTCGATCCCGCCCTTCAGGCACGGAACCTTGAGCCCAACCCGGGCCGGTAAGAAACAACAAAAGCAGGACAGCCTCTGCACTGAACCGAGCGATTACGTTCATAGCCTTTTTGGGTTCCCGCCAACCGGCCGTCGCTATCCCGATCCGGCCAGGCCGCCGCCGTCCACCACCAACGATGTTCCCGTGACAAACGAAGACGCATCGCTAGCCAGATACAGGGCGGCTTGCGCGATCTCTTCCGGCTTGCCAACTCGCCCCAGCGGGCGCTTTGCCGAGTCAGCCAGAAACCGCGTTTCATCTTCCTTCAATTGCCCAGCTTCGTCGCGCAGCATGTTGGTGTCGGTGTCGCCGGGACAGATGCAGTTGACGCGAATGTTCTGCGGACCATGATCGATCGCCATCGCCTTGGTCAGCAGCACTACGGCACCTTTCGAAGCGCAGTACACCGCCGCGCGCCCGCCGCCTGCCAAACCCCAACCGGAAGAGCTGTTGATGATCGAACCGCCGCCGTTGCTTGCCATTGCGGGGATGACCTCGCGGCTCATCAGGAAAATTGCCTTGACGTTCACCGCCATGACGCGGTCCCAATCTTCTTCGCTGAGTTCCACGACCGAAGCGCGGCGGATAATGCCGGCATTATTAAAGAGAATGTGAACCGCACCGAATTCACGCAGCGTGCGCGTCACCACGCGGCGGCAATCGGCGGCGCGAGTTACGTCAGCGGGCTCGAACAAGGCGCGGCCTCCAGCCTGCGTGATCTCTTCGGCAACGGCGCGGCCGGCCGGCTCGTTCACATCGGTGATGGCCACCGCCGCGCCCTCCCGCGCGAACAGAAATGCCGTAGCGCGTCCGATGCCGGATGCACCGCCAGTGATCAGCGCCGTTTTGCCAGCTAGTGCGTGTCCAGACGTGGTCATCTTACAAGCAGTGTCACGCTGCGCGGTGGTGAATGTAAAGTCGGGCCTTTGGCTCCTGGCTTTTGGCTCTTGGCTGTCGCCCTCTCGCGCCACCGCGTGAGCCGCGGGGGACATCTCTTGGACCGGGCACATACCTCACGCTTTTTCTGGTATACCCCCCTCCCCTGCGTCTAGTGGAATCAGCATGTTACCGGGATTTTCCCGGCAAAATATAGATGCCAAAGGGGTTAGAGGCATGATCTAGAAAGCAGAGGACTTAGCCGGCAGCTATCAGCTATCGGCTTTCAGCTCTCAGCTCTCAGACTGGCGCGGGGCGCTTACGCCTAGCGGCTCGCGCGTGCACGCGGGTGGCGCGCAGCCTGGACGGAACTGGGGTGCGCTGGGAGCGTGATAATTGTCAAAGAACTAGAATATCTATACGATATTGTGAAATGGAGTGAGCAGCGCTGTCAATGACGGGCGTCACAGAGCGTGTGGAGAATAGGACGTTCGTGAGACGTCAAGGCAGAGCCACCCATAGGAGCCAACCCTAGTTCTCGCCGCGTATCCTGTCTGCGTACCACGCCGCTACTTGCGATATTGCCAAACAAAACTCCGGAATCCTCCCCGTGGAGTCGGCAGCCATTACCGTCTGGGAAAGAGCTCTAGCCTCGTTTGCCGATAGACCGGCATCCAGGACGCGCACTTCTATGGCAGCCTTACGTAGGTCAGTCAACTGACCGTGATCCAGTGCGAGGGTCTTTATTGTGTTTTCCGCTGCGCTGTCGCCAGCGGTTGATTCGATGGACCCGTTTGGGAGGTAGCGGAATCGGCTTTCAACATCCGCCTGAAGGGGCGAGACGAATGTGTTCTGGTCAATCTGCGTTCCCCATTTCTTCTTTGCCCCGTACGGAAAATTGCTCATCGGCGGCCTGTGTCCGGGTGTGTCACTTGGAACGCAAGCGAGCAGGTTGTTGTAGTCGATAATCAGATCTGGCGCCTGTCTTTGCGGCTTTATATGTTCAATGTGGCAGTCGTCGACTGTCTGGATGCGTTGCATAGTGTATCCGCAGAGATGGCCCTGCTCAACGAGCATCTGCGCTTTGACAGCAGGTTTAGGCATGTTCTCATAAGTCAAATTCTGGGGAACCTCGGCGTTCTCGTCCTTCCAACAGCGAAGGGCCTCCGGCTCTTGACCCTTGATAATGCGCCTCATGGGGCTTTCCCCGCGAAACGGTCGATGAGAGCAGCAAAGCGAACCAAGTCGGGGTGGTTGCCAATTTCGGAACGAAGTTCGTCCACTTTCGCTTGTGCTGTTCCAAGCTTGAGATCCTTAATAAGGTGTTCGACCTCCTCCATCTTGACTTTAACGCTGCGGTCCCGTTCGTCGGCGTCCATCACGTTTTTTAGAACCCAATTTGAGTCCATTCCAAATGACTGTGCCGGGTTCGGAGGGCCTTGGTCGCCGAGGCGAATAACCTCTTCGGGCAGGGCTTCGCCGATCAACTGTGGTGAGTGAGTCGTCGCAATGAACTGGATGGAAGGGAAGGTTGTTTTAAGATCATGAATGATGCGACGCTGCCACTTTGGGTGCAGGTGCAGGTCAAGCTCATCAATCAGAACGACTCCAGGCGTTTTCTCTAAGGCGTGGTCCGCAAAATGTGGATTAAGTGTAGTGGCTCGTCTAACTAAGTCGCCTACCAGTGTAAGGACGATGCGTTGCCCGTCACTGAGGTTTTTGAACATTTGATGCCCGAATTGCTTGATTTCGACAACGAGATCCTTGTAGCGCTCGTCGTAGTAAAGAGACTTCGCTCCCTCCACACACCCGATGATGGCCGCCTTTGCGACCTTGTATGTAGTCGTCTCTTGTCTACGCTCATGGCCGGCGGAGGCCTCGGCCCGAATCCATGCGAGTAGCGAAGTTTCCTGGATCGTAAAGTCAAAACAGTCGCGATAACCGTCTAAGCGGGACGGCAACGAAGGTTTAGAGTCCCCGGCCTTTGCTCTTCTCCTATGGGTGGCCTCGAACCACAATCTCTCAGTGCCGTAAGTGCAGATGAGGGGCAGTGTTATGTCTTCTCCCGCTCGGACCCTCCTCTCCGCCTCGCTCGCGGCGTCGCTAATGCCCTTGGCGTTCAGGGACCTGGTTCGTCCGCCTTCTCTGCTCAATTCTCTCGCCCAGGAAAGAGCATTTTCCATTACCAATCCCTGGGCTTCGATGCGTGATGGGAATTGCTTTTCGAAGGAGTAGACGTCCTGGTAAGGGTGCGCGACGACGTGAACCTCTTGCGCAGTAATGCCCGGGGGGTATGCGTACCCTCTAATGCCCAGGAACCAGGTCCCTACCGCGACAGATAGGGCATCTAGAACAGACGTCTTCCCTGTGGCGTTATCACCTACCAGGAGATTGAAGTTCGGGTTGAAGACGAATTCGCGGGAGTCAAACCCGTTGTAATTCGTGATCGTAAGATGATCAATGCGCACTCTGTCTCCCCAATTTGCCGGAATGAATTAGTCTAGCGCATCGGATTTTCCGAAACCAGTACCGAGCCGGGCCTGTTGGGCAGCGGCTACCGTTCGCTGCGCTCCCGCGGAGAGCGGAAACGCTTATACAACCGGTTCAGGCCCACGAGCACGGCTTCCGCTGCCAGATCGGCACATCGGATGGTTCCGAGTAACGCCCGTTTCGGCAGGCTCCAGCCGTAGTATTTGTGTACGAGGTACTGCTCACTTTTGATGAAGCACCACTGTGCGTGCAGCACCCGAGCTCGCACCGAATGACCGTGCTGATGCTCGTAGGTAACTCCGGGGGCGCCGTACACGCGATAGCCTGCTGCTTGCAGACGCTCGCTGATAATGAACTCTTCCTGAAACAGAAAAGTGTGCTCGTCAAAGCCGCCAATTTTGGCGAAGACTTCCGCTGGAAACATGATGCAAGCGCCGGAAACTGCATACACTGGCTGCGCGGAAGGAAGTGTTGCCATGAAGTGGCGGGCTTCCAATGATTTTGTCATGGCGGCAAGCCAGGTGCGCAAGCCGGGAAAATCCCGGGCCTTGCTGTAAATCCAGAGTTTCTGTGCAAAGGTCGGCTTGCTGCGAAAGCACTTTTTCGAAGCATCTCCCTGAATAATGGCTATGCCTCCGACGCAACCAGCATCACGGTTTTCTGCAAGGACATCCTTCATTCGCGCCAGCGTGTCATGCCGAACCGTGACGTCGGGGTTGATGAAGACCAGGTATTGGCAACCGCATTCGAGAAGGTATCTTGCGCCGAGGTTATTGCCGCGCGCATAGCCGGTGTTTACCGGACTGCGAATCAGCTTCAGTTCAGAATCGTGCCGCCCGACAACCGCGGCCGAGCGGTCGCTGGAATGGTTATCCACTATAACGATTTCATGCAGAACATCCTTAAGGGCAGATTTCAGCGCCTGGATGCAACCTAGGACAACCTCCTCCGAGTTGTAGGTGAGTATGCACGCGCCAATCACCGGGGATGGTGGACTGTTCATTCCGTGTCCCTTCGAGCAGCTCCTGCGTCAGCGTGCTGGCCGCTTGTTTGGAAGCTAAGTGATGGCATTCGAGCCTGCACTCGGATTCTACCGGCTCGCCAAGCCTCCCGCGGTTTCTGCCCCATCGATGGTGTACACGTGGCCGGTTATGTAGGCTGCATCGTCGGAGGCGAGGAAAGCGAACAGCGCGGCGATCTCTTCCGGCTGGGCGTGGCGGTGCAGGGGAATTTTGCGGTTCACTTCGTCGAGCATGGCATCGGTGTACTCGGCGCGCTGCATGGGAGTAAGCACGTATCCGGGAGCCACGGCACAGACGCGCACTTTGGGGGCAAGCTCGAGCGCCATGGAGCGGGTCAGTTCGATCACGCCGGCTTTGCTGGCGTTGTAGTCAGCGTAATCGGGATACCCCATAATCCCATTGGTGGATGCGGTTTGCAGAATCACTCCGCTGCCTCGCTCCCACATGTGGCGCGCCGCAACTTGCGCCACGTAGAAGACGCCGGTGAGATTGACGGCGAGGACTTTGTCCCACTCCTCGGGGGTGATCTCGAGAAAATTATGGCGGATGCTGATGCCGGCGTTGTTGATGAGAACATCAACGCCACCCATGAGCTTTACGGCCCCGGCGAAGGCGGCTTGAACTTGCGTGAGGTCGGAGACGTCAGCTAGGACGGTTTTGAGTTGCGGGAGCTTCTTGCTGATGTTGGCTAGACCAGCGGGATTGCAGTCAAGCACGACGACCGATGAGCCTTCCTCCAGAAACCGCGCTGCCGTAGCCGCGCCAATCCCGCTGGCGCCGCCGGTGATGAGAATGCGTTTGTGGGCGAGACCGCGCATGCTAGCAGCTCAGGATAGAACAATCGCGGTGGATTGCGAAGTCCCAACCACGGAGCCACAGAGTCACGGAGAAGCACGAGCGAAATCGCCGGCCCCGCGACTCCGTGTGTCCGCGGTGGATCCCAGGATCGGGCGGAGATCTCAGAACGGTTTCCCGCGAAATAGCCAGATCAGCTCAATCACCAAGATGATCACGACCGTCGCCTCGAGCACAAACGCGCGGCTTTGGTTGAACTGGTCGACCATGAAGCGATACAGTTCCTCGGCGGTGCGCACTTTCTGCGTCACCAAGTCCTTGTAGTCGGGCACACCGACCTTGGACGCCGCCAAGCGGTACAGGCGCGCGGAAAACATGTCGCTGAGAAATTTGATGGCGTTGTCGGCGTGCTCGGTGAGTTCGTTGACGTCGAGCAACACGGTGTGCAGCTTGGTAGCTTCGCGCGCCAGCCGCCAGCGGGCGCGTATTCCGGTGCCCTTGTCGAGCGCGGCATAGACGCTTTCGAGCTCACGGGTGAGCAGTTCGTCGTAGTGGCGGAATTCCAGCAACTGCGAGTTGGCATACTCCAGAAGCTGGATCGCCGTGTCGGCCCCAGCCACCGTGTCATACAGGAAGGCCGCGTTCCAGCCGATGACGGAAAGATCGTTCGGATAGTAAGAAATGCGCGACTGCAGGATTTCGTTGCGCTCGCCTTCGGAGAGCTGGGCGGTTTCGCCGCGCACGATCTGGGCGATCTGCGCACCGTGAGAAGCGGCCAGGTCGGCCGCGCTGGGATTCCCCGCGACTTCCCGCAGATGGAAGATGAAATAGTCTTCGCTGAGCCACTCGCCGTAGGGCTTGACCAGCGCGGGAGCGGCGGCTTCGAGCTTCTGGCGGGCAATGCGGGAGGCGTGGCCCGCGAAATCGACGTCCCAGACCCAGCGACTGCCCAAGCGGATGAGCGTGTCCCAATCGCCGGAGAACGGCAGCTCGAAGACGACGCTCAGCACGCCGTAGTCGTAATACTTGATCTGGCCCTCAAGCCGCTCGCCGCTTTCGAGCACCAGCGTTTCGATTGGCTCGACCACCGGCGGCCGCTGGTAGCGCACGTATCCCGGCGCCGGATGCTTCATGCTGGGATGCTGCACGGTGCGTGCCCCGAAAATCTGCCGCAACTGGTCGAGCTTGATCTCCTCGCAAACGTCGAACTGAATCAGGACGAGGATCGCCCCTTGCAGCGGCGCGTCGGTTGGCTGCGCCGAAGACGGCTGCGACGACGGGATCGCGAGCGTTGTCTTTTCGGTTTCCATAACTCAGCGTCCTGCGAGGGACGGGCACCGGGAGCGACCTTACTATTGTCCCAGAAAAAGGGGATGGCTGGACAGGCGGGCTATAAACCGCTGTCACTCAATAGGTTACTGCGAAGCTGACCCCTGAAGCGCAGGCGTTAAGCAGAGTGAACAATGTACTTGTTGATCCAGTTGAGAATGAGCCGAATGACGGTGCAATCGCGTGATAGCACAATTAGTAGTGCGCAAAGGTTTGCATCTTGACAGGCTCGGAGTGTCAGCACACACTTATCGCGTGCTGACGTGCGGCCCCTCGGGTCGCCACTCAGATTGCAGGGGAGAGACAATCATATGTATGGAAAGTGTTCGCGGATGCTAAGGATGTCGCTGTTGATCATTGCGGTGGTTCTCGCCCCAGCTTTGGCGTCAGTACCGGCTGCATGGGCGGGTTCCGGATATAAGACGTTATACAAGTTCCCAGCGCACCCGTATGCGCCCCCAACTGGTGGACTGATCTTCGACAAAGCTGGGAACATATATGGCACGACTTACCTTGGTGGCGACGCCGATGACGGCACCGTCTTCAAGCTCATGCGACGGCATGGAATATGGGAGAGAACTGTCCTTTACAGCTTCTGCTCCCTCGCCGTTTGCAGCGACGGAGCGGACCCCATTGGTGGCGTAATTCTCGACTCGTCTGGAAACTTGTATGGTACGACAGCCGGGGGGGGCGCCTATGATATGGGTACCGTCTTCAGGCTAACTCCGCACCACGACGGCAGTTGGAGTGAGAGCGTGCTTCACAGCTTCGAAGGTGGCGCGGATGGGCGGGAGCCGTGGGCTGGGCTGGTTTTCGACCAGGAGGGCAGGCTTTACGGCACCACTGCAGCCGGCGGTGGTTCCTCGGCCTGCTATCAGAATTACGGCTGCGGTGTCGTATTCCAGCTGTCGCCCGGGAAAGGCGAAAAGTGGAACGAAGCGGTATTGTATTCGTTTAAAGGTACCGATGGCGATGGATCGAACCCCATCGCCGGTCTGATCCTCGACCAGGAGGGGAATCTGTACGGCACAACACAAACCGGCGGCCGCTGCAGAGTGGACAATCAAGGTTGCGGCATCGCTTTCGAGGTACTGCCAAGCGGGGACGGGGGCTGGAACGAGAAGATTTTATATTCCTTCGGCGACAATGGGATCCTTCCGTCTGCTGGGCTGACACTGGATGCCTTCGGAAATCTCTACGGCGCTACTGTGGACAGCCTCACTGGTTGCGCCACGGGCGTCGTTTTCGAACTAACTCCGAATGCGAATGGAACCTGGACAGAGGCAGTACTGCACGAATTCTGCTCCCACGACGGCGAGGATCCGTTTGCAGGCGTGATATTAGACTCGGCAGGGAACCTTTATGGCACAGCCGCCTTCGGTGGCGATTTTAGGCAGTGTACTTACGGCTGCGGCGTTGTATTCGAGCTGAAGCGGAACTCGGATGGCAGATGGCACGAAAGCGTCTTGCACTACTTCGCCGACCATCCGGGAGACGTACCCTATGGTGTCATCTTTGACGCGACCGGTAACTTGTATGGGGGCACTCAAGGCGACGGGACTACCACATTCGGCTCGGTGTTTGAGATCACGCCGTAGGCTACCGCCTCTTCGACGACGCCCACAGCGCCAGCGCGCCAGCGGCCACAGCGGCCAGTCCCATTCCGGCGCGGGTCATCGAGCGGTCGATTTCCGCCTGGCGGCGGAGGACGCGGTCGTACTCGGGGTAGAGCTCGGTGACAAACGCTGTCGAGCTGCGCTCGACCGGGCGGGCGAGGGCGCCCGTCCCCACATGGCCAATCGCTGTTCCCACATGGTCTTCCGCATGCAGCGCCATCTGGATTATCTCCGCTAAGTGCAGGGCGTGCCGGTCGGTGCATTGCGCAATCTGCTCGCGGCAACTGAAGCCGTCGGCGATGATCAGGCTCTCGGGCGAAGCGGCCCGCACCGCTGGCAGGAGTTCCAGTTCGCCGACTGCTAACGACACGTCGTATTTGTTGCGTTCGAAGCCGAATGCGCCAGCCATGCCGCAGCAGCCGGGCGCGGGCGAGCGAAAATCGATTCCCATGCGTGAGAGAACGGCTTCTTCGGCGGTCATCTTCATGACCGATTTGTGATGGCAATGCCCATGGAGCAATGCCTGGCGTGCCAGCTTGGGCAGGGGAACGGAATGTTTCTCCAGAAATTCGCTGAGCAGAAAAACCTGCCGCGAAAGCTTCTGAGCGCGCTCGTCGCGAGGAAACAAATTGATCAGCTCGTCGCGGAAAACGGAGGCGCAACTGGGTTCGAGGACGACGATGGGCACTTCGTACTCGATCTCCGGCTGCAGCACGTCGAGGATTTCCAGCAGCAGCGACTTGGCGCGGTCGAGCATACCGTGGTCGTAGAGCGGGCGGCCGCAGCAGAGTCCCTTCGGTGGCAAGTACACAAAAAAGCCTGCGGATTCGAGAACATCGACGGCAGCCTTGGCGGTGTCGGGAAGGAAATAGTTATTGAAAGTGTCGGGCCAGAGGAGAACTGGCCTCACATTGGCTGTCGAGCTTCGCTCGGCCGGACGGGCGAGAAAATCCCCACCCTGCCGCAAAAAGCGCGGCAAGGGTGGGGCACCCACGCGCTTTCCCCACCATTGCCTGAACGTCTGTGGTGCAAACGCAGGAATGCTGCGCTCCGGCGGAATGCCAGTAACCAGTTTGGCAATGTCGCGCAAGAATGGCAACTGCGTGGCAAGGTTGGCCAGCCCCGGCACATTCGACGCCAGGCGTGCCCATAGATCGATATTGCCAAATGCGTATGCGTTCAGCGGACGGCGCCGTCCCTCATAGTAGTGCGACAAGAACTCTGCCTTGTAGGTAGCCACATCCACGCCGACTGGACAGTCGCTCTTGCAGCCCTTGCAGGCAAGGCAAAGATCGAGGGAATCCTTCACGTTCTGGTCAGCCCAGCCGTCGCGGATGACTTCGCCCTTAGTCATCTCCCAAAGCAGGTGAGCCCGGCCTCTGGTTGAGTGTTCTTCTTCGCCGGTCACGCGGAAGCTCGGACACATCACACCGCCTTCGTAGTGGCGGCACTTGCCAACTCCGACGCAGCGCAGAGTGGCGCGCGCCAGGCTGCCGTGATCGGCGGGAAATTGAAAATGGGTCTCCGGCTCCCAAGGATGGTAGTCAGCCCCCAAACGCAGATTTTCGTCGAGCTTGTAAGGCTCGATCACCTTGCCGGGATTCATCTTCCATTCGGGGTCCCACAACGCCTTGAACTCGCGAAACGCGCGCATGATTTCGGGACCGTACATCTTGGGCAGCAATTCCGCTCGCGACTGGCCGTCGCCATGTTCGCCGGAGAGCGAGCCGCCGTAGCCGACAACGAGATCGGCGGCTTCTTCCATGAATCGCCGGAAGTTGGCAATACCCTCGCGCGATTCCATATCGAAGCTGATGCGCGTGTGCACGCAGGCGTGACCGAAGTGGCCGTACAAAACGCCGCGATAGCCGTAGCCGTTCATGAGCTTGCGCAGGTCGCGCAGGTAGCGGCCAAGATTGGCCGGAGCGACGGCGGAGTCCTCCCAACCTTCCCAGGTGAGCGGCTCGCCGGGCACGTGCGAGATGGTGCCGAGACTGGATTCGCGAAGTTCCCAGACGCGCCTGACCTTGTATTTGTCGGTGAACAGGCTCATGCGCGGCGGACTGGGGCTCAGCGCCAGAGCTTCCATGAGGCGGCGCGCCTGATTTTCCGCATCTGACGCAGTCTGCGCGCCGAATTCTGCCAACAGCCATCCGCCGCCCTCGGGCAGCAGCGCCAATCCTTCCGTATTAATCCCCTTGCGTCGCGTGTATTCGACCAGGAAATTGTCGATGCCTTCGAGGCCAATCGGCCTGTGCTCCATGATCTCCGGCACATGGTCGCCGCATTCGTAAATGTCGGGATAGGCGATCACGAGCAGAACGCGCTCGGGCGGGCTTTCCACCAGACGGCAGGTGGCTTCGAGCACGGTGACGCATGTGCCCTCCGATCCCACGAGCGCGCGCGCCACATGAAAACCGTTTTCCGGCAGCAGGTAGTTTAGGTTGTAGCCGGAGACGCGGCGCGGAATGTTGGGGAAACGCTCGCGGATCAGGTTGGCATAGGTATCGCGAATCAGTTTCAGGCCCGCGTAGATATGGCCACGGCGTCCGCCTTCATGGATGATTCTTTCCAGCTCCGGCTCGCTGGTCTGGCCGACTCTCATGCGCAGGCCGTCGTAAGTCAGAATGTCGAGTGATTCGATGTTGTCATCGGTTTTGCCCGCCATGACCGAGTGCACGCCGCAGGAGTTGTTGCCGATCATGCCGCCCAGCGTGCAGCGATCATGGGTAGCGGGATCGGGGCCGAAGGTGAGATGGAATTTTTCGGCGGCGTTGCGCAGGTGATCGAGAATCACACCGGGCTGGACGCGGGCGGTTCGCTGAGCTGGGTCGATCCCCAGAATTCCGGCCATGTACTTGGAAAAATCCAGAACCACCGCGACATTGCAGCACTGGCCGGCCAAGGAAGTTCCGCCCCCGCGACACAGAATCGGCGCGTCAAATTCCCGCGCGATGGCAATGGTCGCGATCACGTCGTTGGCGTCGCGGGGAATCACAACCCCAAGCGGAACCTGGCGATAGCTGGAACCGTCGGTTGCGTACAGCGCGCGGCTGCCGTTGTCGAAGCGGACCTCCCCGCGGATGTGGTCGCAGAGTGCGGCATTTAAGCCGGCAGCGTCAACCGTTGCAGACTTGGAAGCTTGGGCGATGGCGGTGTAGTTATTTTTCAACCCGAAGCGGAGTATATCGCAACCCAAGGCGGGCGCGCTGTAAGGGAGGGTCGCCATGTGGACATAGCGGTCGCGCTAATTCCCGCCCGGGATCGTCATTCCGAGCGCAGCGAGGAATCCCTATGGCCGCGAGATTTCTGATCGCGATAGGGATGCTTCGCTTCGCTCAGCATGACAATTGTGGGGGACTGGCTGCCAAAGTGATTGTTGTGAGTGGAGGCCGACGCGGCGCTTTCGCGGGCGGGGGCGCCCGCGCCACACTTGCCTACATAATCCGTACATTGCCGCGGGTGCTGTAGTCGGCCAAGCTCAGAATCAGCAAAAGCAGCAGCCAGAACACGGAAGAAATAATGATCACCTTGGTCAGCTTCTCGCTGGCGTACTTCACGTGCATGAAGAAAAGCACGACGAGCAAAGCCTTGAAAGTCGCGATCGCCAGGGCGACGACGGTGTTGAACGGACCCAGATCGACGGTGGCCACCCACGCGGTGATCACCGTCAGGCACATTAAGGTGATCCAGATGGTAACGTTCAATTTGTTCGAGCTAATGTGAACTGACATGCCTCACCTCAGTGTCTCCGGTCGATCAGATATAAGAGCGGGAACAAGTAAATCCACACCACGTCGACAAAGTGCCAGTAGAGGCCGCCCAATTCGATCGGCGTATGATACTCGGGCGTGTAGCGGCCTTTCCAGGCGTACCAAGTCAGGACTGCAAAGAGCCAGATACCAATCACCATGTGCAGGGCATGGACGCCGGTCATGACGAAGTACAGCGAGAAGTAGATCTGCTCGTGGTTCTGGTCGATGGGTTGCTGCGGGTTTTCGCGCGCGAGGTCACTGGCGTTAAACGACGCTCCGGGAATGTGATGCTTCTCCCACTTCTCATGCCACTCCACGCCCTTCACGCCAAGGAAAACGAGGCCGAATACCAGTGTCAGCAGCAACAACACGACCAGCAGTTTCCGTTTGCCGAGCTGCGCCGCGCGCACGCCCATGGCTACGGTCAAGCTGGAACAAATCAGAACTACCGTATTGGCCGCGCCCATTAACAGATTCAGGCTACGGCTACCCACGGCAAACTCGTTGAAATACCACAGGCGATAGATGAGGTAGGCGCAGAACAAGCCGCCGAAGAACATGATTTCCGTGGCCAGAAACAGCCACATGCCGAGCGCGGCGGAGTCGCGCTGCTGCTCGACGGTAGCGAAATGATGCCGCAGCTCCGGACCGTGGTGCTCTGCCGTGCCGTGGACAACGCCTGCCGGGCTATCGCTCAAAGGTAACCTCCGCGGGAGCCGGGATCTCTTCGTAGTTGTAAGCTTCCCAGGTTACTTCGGGAGTTTCGTCGAAATTGAAAGTGGGTGGCGGCGAAGCCGTCTTCCACTCCAGACCGGCCGCGCCCCAAGGGTTCTCGCCGGCAATCTTTCCGTAACGCAGCGACCACAGCAGGTAGATCATCGGCAGCACATAGCCCACGGCCAGCACCGACGCACCCGCTGTCGAGAGCACGTTCAGCACCTGAAATTCCGGAGGATACTGCCAGTAGCGGCGCGGCATTCCAACGTAACCAAGAATGAATTGCGGGAAGAAAGTCAGATTGAAACCGGCAAAAACCAGGGCGGCGGAGATTCGTCCCCAGCCCTCGGGATACATGCGCCCCGTGATCTTCGGCCACCAAAAGTGAATCCCGCCCAGATAGCCCATGAGTACGCCGCCCACCATGATGTAGTGGAAGTGGGCCACGACAAAATAGGTGTCGGTGACGTGCACATCAATCCCAAGGCAGGCTAAGAAAAGGCCGGTCAGACCGCCCATGGTGAACAGTCCCAGGAATCCCAGCGCGTAGATCATGGGAGTCGAATAGGAAATCGAGCCTTTATACAGCGTGGCCGTCCAATTGAAAACTTTGACCGCCGAAGGCACACCCACCAGATAGGTGAGGGCGGAAAACACCAAAGCGGAGTACAACGAGATTCCGGCCACGAACATGTGGTGCGCCCACACCAGGAATCCCAACACCGCGATCCCGATGCTCGACATGGCTACGAATTCGTAACCGAAGATGCGCTTGCGCGAGAAGCAGGCAATGATCTCACTCACCACGCCCATCGAAGGCAGGATCATGATGTAAACCGCGGGATGCGAGTAGAACCAGAACAAATGCTGGAACAGCAGCGGATCGCCACCCAGAGCGGGATTGAAGATGCCAAGGTGAAACACGCGCTCCGCCGCGACCAGCAGGATGGTAACCGCCACCACCGGTGTGCCAAGAATCATGATCAGGCTGGTAGCGTACTGCGCCCAGATGAACAGCGGCAGCCGCGCCCATGTAAGGCCAGGGGCGCGCATGCGATGGATGGTCACGATGAAATTCAGGCCGGTGAAAATGGACGAGAAGCCAGCCACGAAGACTGCCAGACCAGCCTCCACGATCTTGGTATTGGTGAATGCGGTGCTGAAGGGAGTGTAGAAGGTCCAACCCGTATCGACGCCACCGGTCAGCATGCAATGCGACATGAGCGCGCCGCCGATTACGTAGAGGTACCAGCTCAGCAGGTTAATGCGCGGGAAGGCCAGGTCCTTGGCGCCCACCATCATGGGCACAAGAAAATTCCCCAGGACTGCGGGCACGACCGGGATAAGGAAGAAGAACACCATCACCATGCCGTGCATGGTGAAGACCTTGTTATAGGTATCGGCCAGCATCAGATCGCCCGCTGGAGTGAGCAACTCCAGGCGGATCAGCATCGCGAGGAATCCTCCCACGAAGAAGAAGAAGGTGACTGAAATCAGGTACAGCAGCGCGATTCGTTTGTGGTCGGTGGTGAGCAGCCACGAACGTATGCCGTATTCCTTATTCAGGTAGTTTTCACGTTCGCCGGTCAATACTGCGGTAGCCATAACAGTTCCTCTACTTCTCCGCTTGCACCCCTGGAGCCAGCGTAGACATGGCTGGCCCCGACGGAGGCTGGTTCAGCGACTTGATGTATGCCACCAGGGCGTTCAGGTCTTCCTCACTCACCAAGCCTTGAAAAACCGGCATGATGGGCTTGAAGCCGCTCACGATCTTGGCATTGGGAGCAAGAATCGACTCGCGAATGTAGTTTTCATCCGCGGTCACCACCCGGCCGTCTTCCAGTTGCACCGGGCTGCCGAAAACTCCCGCCAGATACGGGCCGCGCCCCTGGGTGTCCGCCCGATGGCAGGTGGGACAGCCCAACTGCTGGAAGATGGCTTCGCCATTGGCCGCCAGCGATCCGAATGCGCCTCCGGTCTGCACCCAAGCCTGGTACTGCGTAGGCTCCATGACGATGATGTCGCCGCCCATCCCGGAGTGCATAGTGCCGCAGTATTCAGCGCAAAACAGGTGATAGGTTCCAGGCTTGGTGGCGTGGAACCACATGGTGGTGTAGCGGCCGGGCAGCACATCCTGCTTCAGGCGGAAAGCCGGCACGTAAAAGCTATGGATCACGTCCTGCGAGGTCATGATCAGCTTTATGTCGCGGCCAGCGGGCACGTGTAGTTGGTTGATCTCCCTCGGACCTTCCTGATGTTGCAGCTTCCACATCCACTGCTTGGCCACCACGTACACTTCGGTCGCGCCCTGCGGGGGCGTGCGCTCCTGAAAATAGATCACCGCGCCCCACACGAACATCACCAAGAAAACCCCTAGAGGAGCAACTGACCAGGCCACTTCAAGCAGCGTGGAACCATGCAAGGGTTCGGCATGAGGTTGCCGGTTCCTGCGATAACGGATGGCGAACACCGTCACCGTAAGAAAGATCAACCCGCACATGAACGCCGACACCAGCACCAAGAAGATGTAAAGTGCGTCCACATGCCGCGCTCCGGAGGAAGCGGCCTGCGGCCAAAGTGGAACATTCTGTAACATAGTTTAGGAAACCCGCCCTGCCGTGCCCCTGCCCGAGCCGATGCGAAACATCACCATTAGAAACGTTCCCAACACCAGGATGGTGGCCCCGGCCGCCAGCTTCAGAATGCGGCTGATACTTGCTCCGTACTTTCCGGTATCCGGATTGTAGTGGTAGCAGTACAACAGCACTTCGTCCACTACATTGCCGATCTTGTGTCGCGACGCCTGCACCAGTCCCAGGCGCAAGTCTTTGGGCGCGAACTCCACGCCGTAGTAGTACTGCGCGATTTTGCCCTCGGGAGTCAGCACCATGATCGCGGTGGCGTGGGCGTACTGGCCGGTCTTGGTGTCGTATTGATACTGAAATCCCGCCGCCTGAGTAAGGGCAGTAATCGATTCCTGCGGCCCGGTGAGGAAGTGCCAGCCTTGCGCGGCGCCTGCACGCCCGTAGCGTTTCAGCAACTCCGCTTTTTTCGCGGCCGCTATTTCCGGCGTTTCCTTGGGATTGAAACTCACCGTCAGAACATCGAAATCCTTGCCCACATCGAACTTCACCACCCGCAGCGCGCTTCCCAGCCCGTTGAGAACTTCGGAACACAACATCGGACACTGGTAGTACACCAGGCTGAGGATGAGGGGCTTCTTGCCGAAGTAATCCCCCAGACGCACGGTTTTGCCGCTCTCATCGAGAAACGTGAGCCCTGGAGGAATCTGCTCGTTCAAGTGCTGTTCGATTCCCACGTGTTGCAATCCGGGCGGCCGCTGGTTGGCCGGCGGAGACATGATGCCCTGCATCATGGCTTGTCCCGCAGCTGGCAGTGCGGTCAGCGCCGCCAGCGCCACTGCGCCCGTGATCCATTTCCACAGCTTCGATTGCGTTCCGCTGCTCACTGCTGTACCTTCCCGCCTGGTGGCGTATGCGCCTTGGTTTGCGGCGTCAGCACGCTAGTGTCGGAACGCTCTGCCGCCTGGTTAATCATGTTGACCGTGGACGGAGGATATTCGCCGGCCTTCGGGGTTGTTGACAGTCCGCGCTCTGCTATCAGTTGCATCGCCCGGTCGATTGGAATGCGCACCACGCCGGCAGATTCATCAACCCAGCCATAGCTGTGCAGCCGTTGTTCCTCCTGCAGGCGGAATTGGTTGATTTCCGTCCGTTCGTTGATCTCCAGCCGCGGCTCCGCGAATTGCTTAACTTCGGCGGGCGACACTTTCCGCGTGTCCGCCTGCATTTCCACCATGGGGTTTTTCGTCTGCCGCGCTTGGACGTAGGAATCCGCCACCCGGTACGCGGCCCAAACCGCGACGGCAACCACGATGCACGCGACCGCCAGCCCCACCAGAAATACATAGATCGTTGCTGGGCGAAAATCTTCCAGCTCGAATTTGGAGCCGGTTGCGGGTTTGCGGTGCTCGTTAGTCATGTACAGGTTCCATTAACGCTTGCGCCCGCGGATCGTACGCAGGCAGCAGCGGCCGTCCTTTCAGATTGCGGAAGAAGAGCGCCATCCACAACCCGCCCATGGCAACGGGCAATGCCACATCCAGCCAGTGGTAATAAATTCTGGCATGGAACACAGGCGCGATGTACCAGTGCAGGTCTATGTAGCACGCCACAATCAGCCACACGGCTAGCTTGACCAGCCGGCGCGGATTCCGCTTGAATCCGCGGGAAAGCAACAGCACGAAGGGAATGGCAAAGTGAAACAGCGCCAGAAACACCCCCACTTGCTGCCATCCGCCGACGAAGCGGCGCGCAAAGAACGGGATTTCCTCTGGCAGGTTTCCCGCCCATATAATCAGCAGTTGCGAAAAACTGAAATACGCCCACAACATGGTGAAGGCCAGCATCAGCTTGCCCAGATCGGCCACGTCTTCCGCCTTCAGCAGCGTGGCCATCGGCTGGTACTTGTACAGTAGCGCCGCGACCGCAACCACGAAACAGATCGCTGTCAGGCCCTGGCCAACGATGAAGATCATGGGGTAGATGGTCGAAATCCACGGCGGCGTCAGCGACATCACCCAATCAATCACGGCAAACGAAACGCTCAGGGCAAACAGGATCAGCCCCGGAGCGCTGAGCGCGCGCAGCTTTGAGACCTCGCGGACCGGAGGGCTGTCCTGCTGCCTCGACCAACTGCGCAGCGCATAGATCAGCACAAACCAGATAGCAAAATAAATCACCGCCCGAATCACAAAGCCGGACGGGTTCAAATAATGCCGGGAAAGAACTTTCAGATGTTCCTCTTTCCCCAGAAACGCCGGGTCCGTCCAGACATACAGGCGGCGCATGCCAATCACGATGGGTACAAACAGCACCGCCATCAAGGGAATTGTGCCGCAGCCCGCTTCCAGCAAGCGTTGGATCACCACGCCCCAAGTCCCACCAGTTAAATGCTGAATCATCAGGAATGCCAGGCAGCCCAGCGCTACACCCAGCCAGAGCATGTAAGCAACCAGATAAGACCCGAAGAACTGTTCTGGTGAAATGATGCCCAACACCACTGCTGCGATTCCGAAAATTACGCCCACGGCCAGCGAACGCGTCTGCACGGTTTGAACGACCGGCGGCGACAGCAGATCGAGATGGTCCACTCGCGCCGTGCTCATTTCGGTTCCTCTCCTCTTTCTTCCGGCGGGGGCGCTTGCAGTTGCGGCAAAGTCGCGCCCGATCCCGGCTCCCCCCGGAACACCGGCGTTTGCGACGGTACCTTCTGCCCCGCGGGCACATCCGCTGTGCTGGCGTTCTGGCTCAACTGCAAGGCGCGGATATAAGCCACGATGTCCCAGCGATCACGCGGCAAAACTTGCGAAGCATACTCGGGCATAGCGCCGAACCCATTGGTGATCACGATGTAGAAATAGCCGAGCGGAGCTTTCCGCAAGCGGTCGGTGTGATAGGACGGCGGGGGCTGAAAGCCGCGCTGCACGATCATGCCTTTGCCGTCACCCGATCGGGAATGACAGGGCGCACAAAAGATATTGAACCGCTCCTGCCCGCGCGCCAGCACTTCCTGGGTCACAGGAAATGGAATAGCATCGCCCGGCTGGTTGCCCATTTTGCCGGTGTAGAAATATGAGTCTTCATGCCATTGTCCACGCGCTACCGTCCCCTCCACCGGCGGGCGGGCCGAGCGCATGTCAGGGTAGAAATCGCTGCGGGCCAGCGGCTTGAAGCGCGGCTGATCATGCATGTCCTGGCGGCAGCCCGCCAAGGCTAGTGTGGCCAACAGTCCCAGCGCCGAAATTCGTCGCAAGCGGAACATGATCTAGGCCGGGACCTCCGAAACCGAGCGTGGCTGCAGGCTTTCCAGAAATGCCCGGGTTTCTGCGCTCGAGTACTTAGGATCGGCAGAAAAAATGACCAGAAAAAACTTGTCCTTGCTGGCCAGAGCGAAGCGCGGCACGTTGAATGTGGGGTGATAAGGCATGGGCAAGCCGTTCAGTGCCAGCATGCCGAAAACCGCCGTCAGCACCGCAAACAGGATGGTCAATTCGAACGTCACAACAATAAACGACGGCCAGGAATGGAACGGCCTCCCGCCCACATTCACCGGATAACTCACGGTCGCAATCCACCACTGCATCAGGTAGCCGGTCAGGCATCCCACCGCGCCCCCAGCAAGCACCAGCGGCGCGACTCCGTTGTGATGGAATCCGATGGCTTCGGCCAGTTCTTCGATCGGGAACGGCGAGTAGGCGTCAATTTTCCGGTAGCCTGCTGCGTGGGTCTTGTGGGCTGCAGCCACCACCTGGCCGGGAGTGTCGAACTCCGCCATCAGTCCGTAAATGCGGCTGTCGTTCATCACTGTTTGACCTCCGCCTCGGGCAGCAGGGTCCGCATTTCAAAAATCGAGATCATCGGCAAAATACGAATGAACAGGAACATGCACGCAGCAAAGAAACCAAGCGTGCCGATAAAGATGGCCCAGTCCCAGCGCGTGGGATAGTACATGCCCCAGGATGACGTAAGGAAGTCGCGGTGCAGGCTGACCACCACGATGATGAACCGCTCCAGCCACATGCCCACCAGCACATCCAGCGAAACCAGAAACAGCCAGCCTGGGCTGGTGCGGATTTTGCGAATCCACAAAAGCTGCGGCAGACCAATATTGCAGAACAGCAGCGCATAATAGGCGAGCGCGTACGGCCCATGCAGGCGGTTCCAGAACATGTAGGTCTCGTCGGGGTTGCCGCTGTACCAGTTCATGAAGGCTTCCATGGCGTAGCCATAAGCCACAATCAGGCCGGTAGCGAGCATGACCTTGGCGGAGTTCTCCAAATGCCGCTCAGTGATAAAGTCGCCGACGCCATAGAACCTGCGGATGGGAATGGCCAGCACCAGCACCATGGCAAATCCCGAATAAATTGCGCCTGCCACAAAGTAGGGCGGAAAAATCGTGGTGTGCCAACCGGGCACTATGCCCACCGCAAAGTCGAAACTCACCACGGTGTGCACAGAAAGCACCAACGGCGTCGCCAATCCGGCCAGCAGCAGATACGACGTCTCGTAACGGCTCCAGTGCCGCGCCGAACCGCGCCAGCCCAGCGCCAGCAGCCCATAGACCTTCTTCATCCACGGAGCAGTGGCGCGGTCGCGCAAGGTGGCCAGGTCAGGAATCAATCCCACAAACCAGAACAGGGCGGAAGTTGTGGCATAGGTTGAAACCGCAAACACATCCCACACCAGCGGGCTGCGGAACTGGGGCCAGTAATTCATGGCGTTGGGATAGGGGAACATCCAGTACCCCAGCCACGGACGGCCCATGTGCAACAGCGGGAACATGCCGGCGCAAGCCACGGCAAACAGCGTCATGGCTTCGGCAAAGCGGTTGATCGAGTTCCGCCAGGATTGCTTGAGCAACAGCAAAATGGCCGAGATCAACGTTCCGGCGTGGCCGATGCCGATCCACCACACGAAGTTGACGATGGCAAAGCCCCAGCCGACCGGGATGTTGATGCCCCAAATCCCCACGCCTTTGGCAAATAGATAGCAGATCGCGAACAGCAGCACCTGCATGATCAGGAAGGAGACGGCGAAACCGAAAATCCATCCCAGGCCCAGCGGACGCGTGAGCACGATGGAACTGATCTTGTCGGTGATGGTGGCAAAGCTGTGCCCCGGCCCAATGACCGGCGCTCTTTGCTCAACCTCGACTTGTATTTGCTGGTCGTCCATGCGTGACTTGTGCTCCGCTTAACCTTCCAACTCGGGATTCGGGTTGCGAATTTCTGCTAAATATGTCGTACGCGGCCGGGTATTCAGGTCCTGCAGCAGGCCGTAGTCCCGGCTCTTGGCCTTGAGTTTCGACACCTGGCTATTGGGATCGTTGATGTTCCCAAAAACAATGGCGTTGGCCGGACAGGATTGCTGGCAAGCTGTCTGCAATTCGCCATCCTGGATCTTCCGATCCTCCCGCTCTGAGTCGATACGGTGATGGGTGATGCGCTGCACACAATAGGTGCATTTTTCCATGACGCCGCGGCTGCGCACGGTCACATCCGGATTGCGCATCATCTTGTACTGTGGCGTCTCCCAGTCCTGGAACAGCAGGAAATTGAACCGTCGAACTTTGTACGGGCAGTTGTTCGAGCAGTAGCGCGTGCCCACGCAGCGGTTGTAGACCATGTCGTTCAGGCCTTCGGTGCTGTGCACCGTGGCCCCGACTGGGCAAACCAACTCACAAGGCGCGTTCTCACACTGCATGCAAGGAACGGGCTGGAAGTAGGCTTTGGGATTGTCGCGGTCGCCCTGATAATAGGCGTCCACGCGCAGCCAGTGCATGTGGCGTCCCTTGTGGACTTGCTCTTTGCCCACGACCGGAACGTTGTTTTCTGACTGGCAGGCGATGATGCAGTTGTTGCAGCCGACGCAGGCATCCAGATTGATCGCCATGCCCCAGTTGTAAGGCTCCTTGCGGTACTGCTCGTCGAAACCGGGATAGAGCGTGAGCCCAGCCGGCGGCTTCCCTTCCTGGGCGAAGTCCGGCTCCTTGCGGTATTCCTCGAGACTTGCGGTCCGCACCAGTGGACGGCTGGCGCCATCCCCGGTTTCCATCGTCTGGTACGTTTGCGTCGAAGCCAGTTGATAAGCAGCGCCGGTTTTGCGGATTGCGACTCCATTGGCGAACCACGGCGCGGCGCTGGAACGCAGCGGATACATATCAAACCCAGCGCCGGTTCCGGCGCGGCCGGCTCGGCGGCGTCCGTAACCAAGAAATACTGTGATGGATTGATCCGGATGTCCCGCCTGTACCCAAATGGGCGCAGTCACTTTTCTTCCGTTCAGCTCCAGCTCGACCATGTCTTCCGGGCGCAACCCCAACCGCTCGGCCATCTTCGGCCCCACAAGAACTGGGTTGTCCCAGGTCATCTTGGTCATCGGCTTGGGCAGTTCCTGCAGCCAGCCGTTGTTGGCGAAAGAACCGTCGTAGATCGAGGGATCGCGGCGGAAGTTGATTTCGATCGCCATTCCCTCGCTGGCCGGCGACTGCGGGAAGCTCGCGGACTTCACGCTGACCTGCTTAGGCGGATACGTCGTGCCTTCAATCCAGCCGTCGTTGAGCGACTTCTGCCAGAACGAATCAAAGTCAGTGCCCGTGTGCTGCTTCTTCCAATACTCCTGCGTAATCATGTAGCCGGTCAGTTCGGACGGGCCAATCAGAAGCTGAACCAACTCGTAGATGCTCTTCCCGCCATACAGCGGTGCCAGCAGCGGTTGGACAATCGTTACCGTGCCGTCGCAGGCGCGCGCGTCGCCCCAGGCTTCGAGGTAGTGGGCTTCGTTCACATGCCAGTGGCATAACTCTGCAGTCTCGTCCTGGTAAAGTCCCAGGTGCACTCGGAACGGCGTGTTCGAGTTCTTCAGCGCGTCAGCAAAATTCAAATCCGCAGGTGCGTCGTATACCGGATTGCCGCCGAGAATGAAGAGCGCCTGCACCTTGCCCGCGCGCAAGTCCGCGACCAGATCCTTCAGCGATTCGGTTTGATTGACCGGATTCGCATCCACTGGGTCGGTGTAGATGACCGTCTTGCCAACGTTGCCCAGCTTTTCGTTCATTGCGTGAGCCAGTGCGTGTACCGCAGGAGGTTGATGATCACCGGGAATAACGACGCAGGAGCCAAGGTGATTCTTAAGATCATGCGCAATGGTCGCGGTAAGTTTGGCTGTCGGCGCAGTCGTTAACACGCCGCCGACATTCACACCAACTGAGATTGCGAGAGACCTTGTAAGGTTCTCTATCTCGCTCGCCTGCATCGAAAGCCGATGGTCCGCCTTCGCCCCCGTCGAACTCGGCGTGCTCTCCACCACATACAACCGGTTCATCTCGCCGGCATCAGGATCGCGCCGCTTGGCAAAATCGCGGATATAGCGCGCGTTCCCGGGAAACCCTGCATACAACAAATCCGCGTCCAGCGAAACGATCACGTCGGCCTTTGAGAGATCGTAACGCGTCTCCACCGGCTGGCCGAATGCCAGTTTGGCTCCTTCCACCACGTTGTCGCGGTTGACCGGCTCATACACATGCCACTTGGCCTGCGGATACTGCTTCAGCACCGCGCGCAACTGGTCGGCCAGCGTGGGCGAGGAAACCGTTCGCGTCAGAATGCGGATGCCCGCGCCCTGGACCGCTTTCTGCGACTCCAGCGGTCCCCGCAGCGCCTCGAGAAATGATCCCCACGTCCGCCCTTCGCCCAGGTAGGCAACGCTCATGGAACGGTCGGGATCGTACAACCCAAGAATCGACGCCTGCGCGAACACATCCGTACCGCCCAGGCTCGCCGGATGCTTGTCATTGCCTTCAATTTTGGTAGGCCGGTACAGATGGCTTTCCACCAGCAGCGGCGAAGCGTATCCGCCCAGCGTGAATGCCGTCGCGAAAAACATCGGCCGCCCGGGCACCAACTGCTCGGGCTGTTTCGCGTAAGGCACGATGGGCTCGAGCGGCTGCTTGGTGCAGGCCGTCATTCCGGCCATGGCCAGCGAAGCACCCATCAGCTTCAGGAAGCCGCGGCGGGAAACCGCATCCAGCCACTCCGACGCGCCTTTGGGGAATTCGCGGTGCATCATCTCGCGGAATTCCTGGCTGCCGGCGAGTTCTTCCAGGCTGCGCCAGAATTCCGGACCCTTGGTTTCAGCAATGCGCGCCTCGGCCGTTTTCCGGTCGAGCGAATCCTTCTTGCCCGGACACACATCTTCCCGATGCTGCTTCGCGTTGTCGTCTTCCATCTTCATCATCAGAACTTCTCTCGATGTAGGCGCGGGCGTCCCCGCCCGTGCGGCACCACCTTCGCCACCCTCATCTGTGGCACGTCGAGCAACTGGTGATATCCGCCGTGGTCCGCAGCTTGTATTTCTGCGCCAGGGCCGTGCCCAGCGAAAGCTGGTCGGTGTACTGCTGGCCGTCCAGCGTTACCGGCTTCAAACTCGACGGCTCCTCGTACCGCATATTGAACACCTGGTCGCGCGGGCGCAAATATTTCTGCGGCGCGCGGTGACAATTTAGGCACCACTCCATTTCCAGCGACTCGTTGTTGAACATCAGCGGCATCCGGTCCACCGGCCCGTGGCAGGTGTTGCATCCCACGCCTTTATTGATATGAATGCTGTGGTTGAAATAGACGAAATCGGGAAGATCGTTCACCCGCGTCCACACCAGCGCCTTACCGGTGCGGAAGCTCTCCCGTACCGGCTCCAGCATGGGAGCTCCGAGCCAGATTTGGCGATGACAATTCATGCAAGTCGCAGTCGGCGGAATGCCGGCGAAGCCCGAAGTCTCTACCGACGTGTGGCAGTAACGGCAATCGATGCCCAGCCCGCCCACATGGTGCTGGTGGCTGAAAGGCACCGGCTGCGGCCGCGCCACCTTGGCGTACGTGACATAGGGCGAACGCTCCCACTCCAGGCAGGCCCAGAGCAGCACAGCAATTACCAGTACCGAGCCGTAGATCACGGCGCGGTAAATTGCATTTGCGCGGCGATGAAAAATTTGCATCGATCAGGTGTTACAGGTCTTAAGGGAAGAAAAACGTTGTCCCCGGTTCTGTATCTGCGTCGGAGGCCACAAACCTCTGTGACTTCGCTCACACGAAGGCGTGATTATAACACCTTGGCGGATTTTGTAAAACCGGGTGGGAAGACGGGTGGTGTCTCAGTTTGGCAAGAACACGCGTGGGGACAGCCGCCCCCGGCTGTCCGGTCGAGCGCCGGTCGACAGCCTGCTCACCGGTGCTAGTGTTGGCTGCCGCGCGATGCTTCGACTGCGTTGTCGCCCGCTTCGCGGACGACAACTTCGCTCGAATGACAACCACAGCTGAGATTTGCCAAACCACCCACTGACAAAAGCTTCACCTGCCGCTCGCTGAGGGTCCTTCCCAGCGACCTCCAGCCCCAGCCCAGCGAGCCATTATAGAACCGCCATCCGAGCTTCTACTCTGCTTCTACTCTGGGGAGTGTTATCTTGCCTTGAGGAAGAAAAGCGTGGAAACTTCCATCCGGGAAATCTCCGAGTTGATCCGCAGCCGCAGGCTCTCGCCGGTGGAACTGACCAAGCACTGCTTGGAGCGAATTGAAAAGCTTAACCCCGTGCTCAACGCCTTCATCACCGTGACCGCGGACTCCGCCATAGCCGCCGCGCGCGCCGCAGAAGCCGAAATTCAGCAAGGCAACTGGCGCGGGCCGCTACACGGCATTCCCATCGCGCTGAAGGACCTGATCGACACCGCGGGCGTGGCCACGACCGCCGGCAGCGCTTTGTTCCAGCATCGCGTCCCCTCGGCCGATGCGGAAGTCGTGCGGCGGCTCAAGCAAGCCGGCGCCATTCTGCTCGGTAAGCAGAATCTCCACGAATTCGCATATGGCGGAAGCTCGATGATCAGTTTCTTCGGCGAGGTGCGCAATCCCTGGAATCCTGCCCATATCGCCGGCGGATCTTCCGGAGGCTCTGCCAGTGCGGTCGCCGCTGGGATGTGCTTTGCCGCCATCGGCACGGACACTGCCGGATCGATTCGTGAGCCTGCAGCCCTGTGCGGCATCGTGGGATTGAAACCAGCTTACGGCCGCGTGAGCACGCGCGGTGTGATTTCGCTTTCTCCTTCACTCGACCATGTTGGTCCGCTGACGCGGACGGTTGTGGATGCGGCGATTGTGCTGCAAGCCATCGCCGAACCCGTCGCGGACCAGACAGTGCCTGATTTTTCTGCGGCGCTGGCGAAGTCTGTCGGCAGAATCAGAATCGGCGTCCCGCGCAAGTTCTTCTATGAAGACCTTGATCCGGAAGTTGCGGCGGCAACCGAAGAAGCGACCTTGCTATTGCAGCGCTTGGGCGGAGTAGTTCGTGAACTCGACCTGCCCGTTCCAACCGACCGCACGTTGCAAAGTGCGGAATCGTACGCTGTGCACGCCGAAAACGTCGCCCACCATCCGGAGTTGTATCAACCCGAAACCCTGCGCCGCATTCGCAACGGAGCGAAGATCACAAGCGATGAAGTTCAGCAGTGCCGCCGCGAACTAGCAGAAACTCGCGCATCAATTCAATCCGTGTTTCGAGAAGTGGATGTTCTGGTGACCCCAACGACTCCCATCCCGGCGCCCACAGTGGCAGAATTGAAGCAGAGTCCGGACCTTCTCCGCCCCCGTGAACTTCTTCTTCTGCGAAACACTCGCCCGGTGAACGTATGGGGATTGCCGGCCATTTCTGTGCCCTGCGGATTCACCGGCACAGGCCTGACAATTGGCTTGCAGATCATCGGGCCGCCCTGGGGCGAAGCGCGTGTGCTGCAGCTCGCGCACGCTTTCGAGCAGGCAACCGTATGGCACAAACGTGAGCCGGAAATTTCCGTCTAGATTCGTCCTGGCCGCCACAGGCTATCACGATCTAACGTAAGTCTCCCCGGACCACGCGCAGCGCATCGGCCAGTGCCTGCTCGTTTCCATTCTGCTTCTGTGCGTCTACGGCAGCAACTTCGCCTTCACCCTCACCCGGAGCAAGAAACAGATTGCTTTCCAGCCCGTGCTGTTTCGTATAAAGCTCGTAGTAACGTCCGCCCAGCGCGTACAACTCTTCGTGCGTGCCACGCTCGAGGATTCTCCCCTGCTCAATCACCAGAATCTGATCGGCCCGGCGGATGGTGGACAAGCGGTGCGCAATCACAAACGTTGTCCGGCCCTGCATCAGATACGAAAGCCCCTGCTGAATCATCTGCTCCGATTCGGAGTCGAGGCTGGATGTGGCCTCGTCGAGAATCAGAATTCGCGGCTCGGCCAGAATGGCACGGGCAATTGAGATGCGTTGCCGTTGCCCACCAGAAAGTTTCACGCCGCGCTCGCCGACCACAGTGTCGTATTTGTCGGCAAACGTCTCGGCAAACTCGTCGACCCGGGCGATACGGCAGGCCCGCATGACGTCTTCTTCGCTGGCCTCGGGCCGGGAAAACGCAACATTCTCGCGGATGGTGCCGTCGAACAGAAAACTCTCTTGCAGAACCACGCCGAGTTGCGTCCGGTAGGAATCCAGACGCACCATGCTCAAGTCGATGCCATCCACCAGGACCTTGCCGCTGGCGGGCACGTAAAAGGCGGAGATCAGCCCAATCGTAGTGGACTTTCCCGAGCCCGATGAGCCAACCAGTGCCGTAACCGTCCCCGGGCCGGCACGAAAAGAAACATCGCTCAGCACTGGCCGCGTGCCGTCGTAGCTGAAGCTGACGTCGTCGAACTCGATATTGCCATCGATGGCAGAAAGCGTAACTGTGCGGCGGGGATCGCGATCTTCCGGGCGTTCGTTCAGAATTTCCTGCGTGCGATCCAGGCCGGCAATCGCCTCGGTGATCTGAGTGCCGATCTGCACGATCTGCATGATGGGCGCAATCAGGAATCCCATGAACAGCGTGTAAGTGAAAAAGCCGCCAATGGTCAGCGAACCGGCCAGAATCTGCCGCGCGCCCACAAACATGATGACCGCACCCACGACCCCGAGCAGGACGCTCGCAGAAAGGCTCATGATTGAGGTCGCAGTCAAACTGCGCATCACGTTGTCCAGCAGACGCAGCACGCCGCGGGCAAAAACTTTTTCTTCCCGGTCTTCAGCGTGATACCCCTTCACCACGCGCACTCCGCCCAGCGATTCCGCCAGCCGCCCCGTAACCTCAGCATTGATTTTTCCCCGCTCGCGGAAAATTGGCCGAATGGTCTGAAACGCCTTTTTCAACGCCAATGCAAAGACCGAAAGAAATCCGAATGCCAGTAGGGTCATCAGAGCGCTGATGCGGAACAGCACCACCAGCGCGATGGTTGCCGTCAGCAGGCCGCCGACCAGGTCCACCAAACCGGTGCCAATCAGGTTGCGCACGCCTTCAACGTCCGTCATGATGCGCGAAACTAACACGCCGCTCTTGGTCGAATCGTGAAACGCGACCGGGAGGCGTCCGACGTGAGCTTGCACTTTCTGTCGTAGCTCGGTAATCAGACGTTGCGCGGCTTTCGACAACAACTGGGTTAGCGAAAACGATGTAATCCCCTGGATCACAGTCGCGCACAGCACGCCCAACACCAGCGGCTTCAGCAAGCCTATGTTGTGCTTGATGATGACGCTATCGATGAGGTAGCGCGTCGAATAAGGAAGCACCAGCGAGGCGACCCGGTTAATCGCCATCAGAACGAAGCCGATCGCCAGCAGACCGCGTCGCGGCCGAATCAGTTCCCATATCAGCGGCAAAACGGCGCGCAGCTTGGGAGCGGGCTTGGCAGGCGCTTTAGGATCGGAAGGCACTTACACCATTAGATACTATCCCGGCGCTCATCGGTGCAGTTTGTGGACCGGCCCTACCGCAGCCAGAGAGACCACACCGTGTCCACACAGGCGTGAGTGATCGAGGATGCGACGATGCGGCGATCGCGCCGCCATGCCCGGCCGTAAAAAAATCCGGCGATCGTCGCCAGCAGAACATAACGCCAATTGAAGTGAGTCGCTCTCTTATTGAAGTGGGCCAACCCAAAGATCACGGAAGTTGTCAGCAGTGCACCGGTTCGTCCCACGCGGCGCTCGAGCAGGTTCTGCATCCATCCGCGAAAGAAAATCTCTTCCGGGAGCGCGATCAGCACAAATGTGAATACCCAGGCAAACGCTGCAGAACCCAGCTGCGGAAGCTGGGGATGCGCATGCAGAAAGCCCAGAACCAGCCCAACGGGAAGCGCAATCGGCGCATAGAACATCAACTCGCGCAAGCCGGTTCGCACATCCTGCCAGCGAGCGCGCAGGTCGAAACCTGCGTCCGTTAACTGCCGAATGGCGAGAAATCCGTAAAGCCCGGCGTCGAGCAGAATCATCTTGCCAAAGACTCCAAGATGCGCGGGCCATGCCGGTTCGAGCCAGCGCAAATCCACCGCCAGCCCAAGCACCCCAAGGATGGCTAAGTCTCGCCAGTCACCGCGTTGCTCAGGGTCGCCTTGACGAGCATGCCAAAGAAGCACGGCGATCAAAACCGGCACGAATGAATAACAAACCATCCAGTCCACCTGAAAAATTCCAGCCGGCCGGGCGATCAGAATATATGGCACACCAAAAACAACCGGCAGTAGGAGGCGAAGCGCGACGGGCAATCGGTCCAGGGCGCGAGCAGTGCTTTCTCCCGCGAAGCCAAATGCCACCAGTGGGAGCAGCGTCCACGCCGCGGCGACAATCACGCTCGGAGTCCAGATAAGCACGGTCACATCCTAAACGACGAAAGCTGCATCAGACGCTGATGCGGAGGACTCTCGTTCACTTAACGGCTTTTTCGGCTGGTCAGCAGAAGCTCAGGCTGACGCAGGACGGCAAGAACTAATGCTTAGTCTGAATACGATAGCCGTGGGCAATTGCGAGTCCGCCGAGCCAATTCTGAATTCAGAATCTCACTGGCCGCTCTGCCGGTCCCTTATCTCCTTAAGCAGAACCATGATCCTGTCTAATTTATGAACCACGCCTATAAATCCGACAACGATGACGAAGATAATCCCTAATGAGGCATTCATGCTGTCATTCCCTCGCAGACGAGGGAATTATACTGCCATCCTCCGTCGACCAATTGGTCCTAAACAGCCTACTTTCTGCGATACCTGTTGTGCTCCAAATTCTTGTAGACTAGAAACAGGTTTCCCGTCCGGCTTTGCTGCGGACTGGGGAGAAGTAAACGGATGGCCTCACTACCGAACGATACCCAGCCGCAACCCAACGGTCGGCCCCAGCATCCGGCAGATGCCGACGACCACTCTTTGGACCTGCTTCTCGGTGGCGGATGGGAAGATCATCTATGGAAACGGCTGCTCGTAAACCTGAAGGACAAGTTGGCGCCTGAGAAGTTGCCGCCGTTACAGCTGACGTCGCGGCCGGTGAATATCGGAATGCTGGCCAGCGACCGCCTGAACATGCCTTGGTATCGCACCTTCTTTACCAATGTCGGCGATGTGATTTCGCCGGAGACTCTGCCGCCTCTGGAACTGGAGTCGCAGCCGGCAGACGTGGGCGAGCTGATCTCCGACCAGATGAGCCACCCATGGTGGAGTTCGCTGCTGCGCAATCTCGCCGACAACGTGGCCCCGGAACGTCAGCCCGTGCTGCAGTTGACCTCGCGCCCCATGGACCCCGGCGGCGTGTCGAATTCCATGGCGCTGCCGCGGTGGTCTTCGGTTATCGACACACCAAAGGTGTTCTTGCCCGACAAGCCGAAGCGGGAATCTACGCCCGTTCCAGTCCGCGTGGCCCCGCCCAAGCCCAAGCCCGATCCGGCGGTTATCGAGTTCGCCCGCTTGTTGGAGATCGATTTGAAACGCGACCTGCGCCGCTCCCAATTTCGCCAACGGGTGTGGATTTCGCTGGCGGTCCTGGAAGTGGCGTTCCTGTTCTACTCCGCGATCTGGTGGAAATAGGCGGCTGACTACTAAGTCCCGACCCCTGACTACTGTCCTTCACCCTTTTCCCGCAAACTCGCTGCACTGTACCAAGTTCACGTCCCAGATGTAAGGTTCCAAGGGAACGTTCTGAATGCCCACTTCTCCTTGTTGCCGCGTTCCCGCCTTGCCCGTCCAAACCACCTGAAACTCCGCCTGCTGCTGGCCGACCTGAACGTGCAGCAGTTCTCCGGCCTTCACCATGCGGAGCATACCCTGCAGCACGGCGCCATCATTGCTGATGTTGCGTACCCGTGCCATCTGGGTGAATGGCAATCCCTTGCCATCCACTCCCCAAACCCGTACCGGCAGAAGTGCGGCGACACGACGGCTGCGGCGGCGATCCATGTGGCTCCTATAGAACGGCGTGTACGAATGACAGCCTGACGACTGCTGAAATGGTAGGCCGGTTTCTGGCGCCGGAAAACTTACGCCAGTCACCTGCTCACAGGTGCCTGAGGTTACCTTGAAGCCTGCACGGGCGTGCCAGGGGTCTGGCGTGCGCCGGGATCACGCCTTGAGTCGCGAACCGTTGCCGAAGAATGGAGTGTCGCTGCCAGCCTGGAAAAATCGTACAATCCACTCGATGCTCCTCCGACCCAGCGCGTTCATCGCGGCCCTGCCCAAGGCGGAGCTACACCTGCACCTGGAAGGCTCCATCGATGTATCTACGCTGCTGGAGCTGCGCCAGCGGCATGGGAAAGACGGCTCAATCGAGGAGCTTGCGCAGCTTTATCAATATTCCGATTTCGCTGCCTTCTTGCAGGCTTTCAAGACGATTACGGAAGACTTGCAGGGCCCGGACGACTACGAACTGATCACTTACCGCCTCATGGAGAAGCTCAAAGCTGAAAATGTCCTGCACGCCGAAGTTTATGTCTCCGTCGGCGTCTGCCTGTGGCGCAAGCAGGATTTCGACGCGATCTTCGCTGGCCTGGAACGCGGGCGCCAACGCGGCCAGCGCGACTTCGGGATTTCCCTGCTCTGGATTTTCGACGCCATACGGCAGTTCGGCGCGGATAGAGCGCAAGCGGTCGCCGAGTTGGCCGTAGAGCACAAAAGTGCGAGCGTGATTGGCTTCGGTATTGGCGGCGATGAGCAGAAGGCTCCGCCCGAATTGTTTCGGGAGGTTTACGCCTACGCCGCCGAGCACGGCCTGCGTCTGACCGTTCACGCCGGCGAAGCGGCCGGGCCAGACTCCATCTGGGGCGGGCTCAACTTGCGTGCCGAACGCATCGGCCACGGCCTGAGCGCAGCCCAGGATCCCGAACTGGTCGAGGAACTTTCCAGGCGCCAGGTTCCAGTCGAAATCTGTCTGACAAGCAATCTGCGAACCGGCTGTTGTCCGTCGCTGGCGGATCATCCCGTGCGCCACTATTTTGACGCGGGGGTCATGGTCACCCTGAACACTGACGATCCCGCCATGTTCAGCGCTTCGCTCAATCGCGAATACCAACTCGCCCAGGATGCGTTCGGTTTCACCGACGAACATCTGCGAGAGCTGGCCCGTAATTCCTTTGAGGCATCGTTCCTGCCGGCAGAAAAAAAACTAGAGTTCCTGAACCTGCTTGATGCTCAGGCCGCCCGGCGCTAGCTGGTGCTTCGACATCGTCCCCGTGTTCTCCTTACAATCGAGTCGCGCCCCTATGCCCGCAAACCCGACAGAAAGAATCATCCGCGTTCTCGCTCCGCTGCCGCGGGAGTTCTACAACCGTGATCCGCGCGAGGTCAGTCCCGAACTGCTGGGCAAAATCCTGGTTCGCCGTGCGGGACGCGAGCTGATCGCCGCCCGCATCGTCGAAGTCGAGGCGTATCTCGGAAAGAACGACCCCGCCGCTCACTCTGCTGTGGGCTGCACGCCGCGCAACGCCGTGATGTTCGGACCACCCGGCTTCGCCTATGTTTATTTCATTTACGGTAACCATTATTGCCTGAATGTCTCCTGCCAGCCGGAGGGAACTGCCGGAGCCATTCTGTTCCGTGCGGCCGAGCCGCTGCTTGGAGTGGACGCCATGGGCAAGGCTCGCGGTGTTGCCATCGATGCGCCGCGTAGCTTGCGCCACTTGACCAGCGGGCCGGGACGTTTGGCCGAGGCTCTTGGCATTACACGCAGCCGCGATAATGGCAAGGATTTTACCGACCGGAAATCAGACTTGTTCATTGTGGACGATGGCCATGGCGCACCGCCGGTTATGACGACGCCGCGTATTGGCATCACCAAAGCTGCCGACTTGCCGCTGCGCTATCTGATCGCAGGAAACCCGTTCGTGTCCGGTGCCACTCGGCTGAAGCCCGCCAATTCACGTTACAATGAAATCGTAGGTGAGTAGTTCTACTCTTCGCTTAAGGCGATATCGGAGGAACCATGGCAGATGCGCGGCCCGGAGACGGCGAGAGCCGTCCCAATCCGAATGAGAAGTTGGTGCGGGTATTCGATACGGAACAGGAGACGGAAGCCATGGTGGTTCACGGCTTGCTCGATTCTGCCGGAATTGAAGCTGACATCACTTCCCTTGATGCGGTTCAGGATGTCCTGCCCGGAGTGGGTGGTACTGTCATCCTGGTCCGCGAAGAAGATGCCGCAGAAGCCCGCCGCATGATCGAAGAATACCGCCAGACGCCAGAAGAGATGGATGCCGTCGACGGGCTTAGCGGAGAGCAGCCGGAGTAGCCGTCCGACCATCCAAATAAAAGGTCGTCGCGCCATCCAGGTCGGTGCGGGCGGTAAGCACACCTGATCTTTCCAGGCGCTCGAGAACCTCCCGCCGCGGATGCCCATAAACATTTCTTGTCCCCACCGAGATCACAGCAAAGCGGGGCTGCACTGCGGAAAGAAGTTCGGGCAGGGTCGATGTGGCGCTGCCGTGGTGAGCCACTTTCAGCAAATCGCTCCGGGGAAGTTCGCCGGCAATGCGGCGTTCCGTTTCCTTCTCGGCGTCGGCTTCCAGCAGAGCCGAAGTGCTGCCATATCCGACTCGCATGACCAGGCAATCGTCATTCAGCCGCCAAGCACGGCTATGAGCATCCCGGGCGGGAGCGAAGACGCGAAAATCCAACCCTCCCGCTTGAAAGCTGTCTCCGGCTTCCCTCCGAACCACGGGGACGTGAAGGTTCTTGGCTTCGTTCAGCAGTCCGGCCAGTTCCGGATTCGGCGTATCCACTCCGATCCACAATTCTTTCGGACGAAAATTGGCGAGTATTGCGGTCATTCCCCCAATGTGGTCGGCATGTGCATGGCTCACCGCTACGGCATCGAGTTGATGAAAGCCGCGCGACCAGAGATATGGCGAGACGACGTCTTCGCCGATGTCGAGTTCGGAATGCATCCAGTGCGGAACGCCGCCGGCATCGAGCAACAAGGTTCTTCCGCTAGGCGAAACCACCAGGATGGAATCGCCCTGGCCGACGTCGATCGCAGTGACTTCAAGCACGCCCGCGCGAAATTGCGGGCGAGGAGGCACGAAGCAGATCCAGAGCGTGCTTGCGAGGAGCGCAAGCACTCCCGCCAGCGCGAGTAGAGCGCGACGCCGGGCCAGCAGCATTGCCAACAGCAGGGCGGCAGAGCCGAACAGAATGACGCCTGGCCCGGGCGTAGGGACGCGCGCGTCAGAAATGCGCAGCGCGCCCATCCAATGCACCGAGCCAGCCATCGCTTCAGCCGCAGTTCCCGCTACCAGCGCCGGAATCCGGCTGGCGGTGACCGAAACGAAACTCATCCCCAGCGCCAGCATCGCGCCCAACATCACGACTTCCGTGAGCGGCACGGCAAGGACATTCGCCGGCAGGGCAATCAACGTCGCACGATGGAAGTAGTACGCCATGGGCAAAGCAAAGCCAGCTTGCAGAACCAGGGAAATCACTAGAAACTCGCAGCCCAGAAGCAGCAGGCGGCCGCCACGCGAGAGCGTCGGGATGACCAGCCGCTTCCCGAAAAAGCGCTCCAGACGGCCGGCAATCATCCGCAGGTCAAGGCGAAACTGCACCAACTGGGGCGGTAAAGCAAAGTCATATCCGGTTGCGGCGAGGTTTCGCAACGCGGCAGTCAGCGGCCGGGTTGTACGATCCAGCAACGGAGACCCGATCGCCGCAATGATCAGCACGCAGAGAAAGCTGAGTTGAAAACTAGCGCCGAACATTGCGGCAGGATCCACCACCAGCAGCGCAATGGCTGCTGCCCCGATCGTGTTGAGCACGGAACGGTCGCGATAGAGCAGCCGGGCAGTCAGATAAAGCGCCAACATCAGCGTGGCACGCCACACCGGCACGCCCACGCCCGTCAGCGTGGCATACGCCATGGTCAGAACGATCGTGGCTACGCTGGACGCGAAGTCACGAACTCGCACGCGGCGCAAGATCCAGAAAATGAACATCGCCAGAATTCCGATTTTCAAGCCGGAGATCACCAGCACGTGGTACGTTCCGGTGCGCTGAAAATCGGTGAGCAATTCGCGTCCCACAAATTCGTTTTCGCCGATCAGCAGAGCATCAATTAGGCCAGCTTGCCGGGCAGGCCAGAGCTGCCGGACTCGGCTCATGATGCTGCGATACGCTTGCGTTCGCCAGCGCTCCGCTCTCGAACCAGCGAAACCCGGCAGGCGCTCGATGCCGTCGAGCTTCGCCGATGCTAGCGCCAGGATTCCTTCATCTGCCAGAAAGCCGCGGTAATCGAACGCTCCCGGATTGCGGAAATTACGCGGCGGATACAGCCGCGTAGCCATGCGCAGCCGCTCGCCGTAATGAAATGCGGGCATGAAGTCATCTGTTGGCGAGTCTGGCGCGTCGCGAACCGCATTGCCATACACGCTCACTCGGATCTTTGAGCGTAGTTCCAATGTCTGGCCTGCGCTGGTGATTTGTTCCAGTTGTAGATCAAAACGTTCCGGAGCGCTGCCGTGAGGCTCCAGCTTGGGATTGCCTTCTTTCGCCACGTGTCCGGTGATCACAACGTCGCGTCCGTCGGCAAAGGGGAGGACAGCTGTGTCGGCGCCACCAAGCGGAGGGCGAAGCTCCGTGATCAAAGCGCCGGTGAAAGAGAGCACCAGCAGGATGACTGCAAACCCGGAGCGAGACCGCCGTCGTGACCAGTACCCTGCAGCAATAAGAAAGACCGCAATCGCGATCAACCACCATAGCGCCGGGCGCCAGAAGTAAGTTCCAGTCATTAATCCGGCGCTGTAGGCGGCTGCAGCCCAGAGCAGAGGACACCGTCCAGACCGGCGCCAGCTAGTTGCGTCGGGACAGGTACCCTCATGCGGGGTTAGAGCTGTTCCACAATGGCTGCGCCCTCCCAGGGTTCTCATCTCGACCGGAGTGGAGAGACCTGGTGTTCCGCCGGGACTACACCCAGCTTGGAACCGCTCTAGCGGGCCAACTGAAACACGCTTTCCAGATGGAATGTTTGCGGAAACAGGTCGACCAGGTGGGCCTGCTCGATGCGATATCCCGCCGCCAGCAAGCCAGCCAAATCGCGGGAAAGAGTTGCGGGATCGCATGAGACGTAAGTGAGCCTGGGAGAACTCAACCTTGCCAGTTCGCAAACAACACTTTCCCGCAGGCCTGTGCGGGGTGGATCGACCACCAGCAGGTCCGGCTTCAGCCCGGCGGCATGGTTCTTCAAGAACTGTTCCGTCGTAACCCGAACGGTCTTTACGTTTCCAAAAGAATTGTAGGAAAGATCGGAGAACGAAATCGGTGACGGCTCTACCGCGACAACCTGTGCAAAACTTTTTGCCAGGGCAGTCGAAAATAGGCCTCCGCCGGCGTATAGGTCTAGCGCGGTGCCGCCGCTCGCACTCCCCGCAACTATCTTTACCAACTCCTCGGTCAAATGACGGTTTGCCTGAAAGAAAGCCCCGGCACTGACCCGGTAGGACTGGCTGCCAACCTTGTACGTGAGTTCTCTCTCGCCTGCAGCCGCCACCTCCCTAGGTTCTGCGGGAGAGTGCGTAGCGAGCAAGCTTGTGAAAACCACCACGCCCGCCGCCTCCGGCAAAGCGGACTTCACTTCTTCGGCCAATTGTATGGCGGATGCGCGAACCACATCCGGCGCACAGCACAGCTCGACCAGCAATCGCGCATCGGCGGAATCGGCGAACACTTCGATTTCCTGAACCTGGTTCGCGATGCGGCCTGACCTGCCGAGCTGCCACAAAGCTGTGATAGCGCGGTTGATCAGTGGCGAACTGATGGGACACTGCTCGACGGGCAACAGGTCATGGGAATTGAACTTATAGTACCCGAGCGCGAACTCCGGCGCTGTCTGCACCTTCAAGCGCGTGCGATTGCGATAGTTCCACGGCGGCGAGGCGTGGATTTGCAACTCTGCATCCAGCTCGATCTTCGCCAAACGCCGCAGGTTTTCCTTCAGAATCGCCGCTTTGATTTCGAGCTGATGTTCATAGTTCGCGTGCTGATAGTGGCAGCCGCCGCAGCGCTGAAAACATGGGCAGGGCGGCGCCACGCGCTGCGGCGAAACTTGCAGCAATTTTTCCGCACGGCCTCGGGCGAAGCTGCGTTTGTCCTCCAATAGCTCCGCTTCCACCTTTTCGCCTGGAAGAACAAAGGGCAGGAACACAGTCTTGCCGGGGCCGTGCGCGTCTGCGGGCAACCGGGCCAAGCCGTCGCCGCCATACACGAGTTTTTCGATGGTGAGCTGCAAGGGAGTTTTGATTGTAAATGACCGGCGGCTGCGGTGACATGCTCCGCGAGAAAAGCTGAAATCGGCATGGAAGAGCGGCACTTTCAGGGCCGCTCGCGGAATGATCCAAGATTAGCCGGCTTCAGCCCTGGTGAAAGCACAGGGTGTAGACGCCATCGACAACGCTCCTGGACGCGCCATGAAAGGCCGCACTTCCACAACAGTTCCCCACATTCTCTCAACACGAACGAACCCGTCCGTTTGCGAGGGCAGTCAACAGACCCACTACATGTAGAACAAGCTCAGCCTCGGCAGCCCGTATTTCTCCAGCAGGCGTTTGTGGAGGTACTGCTTCAGCAACTGCTCGATCTGCGCCGCCTGCATCTTTCGCCGGTACGGGGCTAGTTCGCGGTCGGCTTCGGCGCGCACGGCAACTATTTGCTCATCGGGCGTCGCCGCCAGCAGGACCGCAAACAGCTTTTCTTCCGCCACCGTGAGTCGCCGCTCCAAATCTTCCAACCGCGGCAGGCTATTCGCACTCTCCAGTTCTTCCGCGATCTCCCGCAGCATTCGCGCCGTTTCTTGCGCCAGCGGCTGGCAGGCCACGCCGAGGCCTTCCGGCAGTTTCGCCGAGTCAAGCTGGTCGGCATTCCTCCGCAGAAAAGCGGAAATGTCAGCAGCTTGAAATCCCGGCGAAGACTCTGCTCGTCTCTCCGCCGGCGCCGCCCCTACGGCGGCCTCTTTCATATCCTCGGCGGCTGCCAGAACTTCCTGCGTGCAAAATCCCAGACTATTTATTCTCCGCGTCTTCGAGGGCTTTCGCTCCCAGTGCTCGAAGGTTGCATCAATGCCGCGCAACACCGCTTCCAGCGGGATACCGGCATCCTTCCAGGTCTCAATCAGCGCCCAATCGAAGGTGGAGAGCAACAACCCGCCGCCCCGGCGCTGGCGGAAATGCTCCTCGATCTCGGTGAAGTAGTTGAAGTAGTTTTCCACAGCGGCTCGCTATCGCAAAGATGGCCTTGGGTAGAGCACGGCTTCAGCCGTGCCGCCCAAGTCCACAAAAAACGTGGGCTTTAGCCCCTGAGGGAACGCTCAGTTTACCCCTTCGGTTCGTTTCTGAGATGGCTTCTTAGCGGATCTTTCCAGCCGAATTCTTTACCGGCACGCGTTCGCTTGGTACTGGCGCGTCACGCGCGGGCTTCGGCGCCCCGTTACGCTCCCAGATGATCCGCAGACCTTCAAGCGTCAGGAAGTCCTCAACGTGTTTGATGTACTTCGAGCCAGTCCCGATCAGCTTTGCCAGGCCGCCGGTAGCCATGATTCTGGTGTCGGTCCCTAGTTCCTTGATCAGCAGCTCCAGAATTCCATCCACCAACCCAAGGTAGCCGTAATAAAGCCCGGACTGCAGGCTGCCTACCGTATTTGTGCCGATGATTCGCGAAGGCTTGCGAATATCCACCCGCGGCAAACGCGCCGTATGGGTGAACAACGCGTCGGCCGAGATTCCGATGCCAGGACAGATCACCCCGCCCAGGTATTCTCCCTTGACGGTAACGCAGTCGAAAGTTGTGGCAGTGCCGAAATCTACCGTGATGCACGGCCCGCCGTACTTTTCGAAGGCAGCCACCGAGTTAACAATGCGGTCCGCGCCGACCTCGGCGGGATTCTCATACAGTACCGGCATGCCGGTTTTGATGCCCGGCCCAATACACAGCGGCTTGACGTTGAAGTATCGCTCGCACACCTGCCGCAATGTGGAATCCAGGGGTGGCACAACCGAGGAAATGACAATGCCATGGATGCCATTCGCTTCCAGGTTGTCCATGGCAAAAAGATTCCGGAACAGCACGCCATACTCATCGACCGTCTGTGTGGCAATCGTAGCCACCCGCCAGTTGGCCACCAGCAACTCGTAGTGAGCAGCGGACTGAGCTGCAGGCGGTTTTCCGGGTGGCATCTTCGTCACCTTCGCGAAAACGCCGAGGACCGTATTTGTGTTGCCGACATCAATGACTAAAAGCATGAGTTTCTTTTGTTCGCACCGTTCCGCTCAGCACAGTTCGCACTCCCTGCATCGTGCGCACCTGCAGAAAGCCGCGCGCATCAAGCCCTTCCGTGACTCCTTCAAAACCGCCGTTCTCCTCGACGTGAACTTGACAACCACGCACCGACGATGACTGCTCCTGGAAGCGCCGCAGGATCGAGCTGCGCGCATCCGGATTCTCCAGCAGGTTGCGATATTCCGAGTCCAGCGATTTCAGCAAAGCGCCACACAGCTCCACCCGCGACCACTCCGAGCCGGTCACCAGGCGCAGAGAAGTCGCGGCCGACTCCAGCTCTGGCGGAAAACTTGCCTGGTTCACATTGATGCCGAATCCCGCAACCACGTGTCTGACGCGGGTTACTTCGGCGTTCATCTCGGTGAGGATGCCGCAAAACTTCTTCCCTCCGATAAGCAGATCGTTCGGCCACTTCAAGTCAACCTGAACTCGCGGGTCAATCTCCTGCACCGCCGCCTGCACCGCCAATCCGCCGGCCAGCGATAAAACCAGCACCTCCGAGGGAGGCAGCGCCGGCCGCAACACCACCGAGCAATAGATTCCCGCTGAACTGGCCGAGTACCACTGGTTGGCGCCACGTCCGCGACCGGCAGTCTGCTGCTCTGCCACAAAAACGCTGCCCTCCGGCGCGCCCGCGCTGGCAGCCTCCATCGCCGCGGTGTTGGTGGATGCAATCTTGTAGAAGTGGCGAATGTGTTGGTTGAAAATCGTGCCCTGCAACATGGGCGCCAGCATCTCTGGCAACAGCAGGTCCGGCATCGATTTCAACTGATAGCCAGTGGCGGGATGGCCGGTAATATCCAGGCCAAGCGCGCGCAACTCCTGCACCAGCCGCCAAACCTCGGAACGGCTCGTGCCGATTTCCGAAGCGATCTTGGTTCCGCTCACCACCACGGTGGCATACGTGGTCAGCAAACGGACAATTTTGCCCAGGTGCTCGTCCACCGGCGCCACCGGGCGCTTGATGGGGCGCTTCCGGTCCCGGATTTTACGGCTTTTCTTGATGCCGAGATTATGCCGCAAAGCGGCGCTGACTACAATCGCATCTATAAAAACAGCTCGCGTGGCGACAGCTGCCCTCGGCGGTCGGGTCGAGCCAACAGACCGCTGGTTAGTCGTCATCCACAAATTGGGCCGCTACCACCGCCCATCCTCACTATGCCAAGAACCACGTAGGGAGCCGGCGGAACGCAGTTCCGCAGCGCTGATTCCATTCAAACACGCTTCACGCGAGACTTACGCGCATGCTTAGATCCACCGCTGGCGCGGAATGCGTAAGCGCGCCCACGGAAATGAAATTCACCCCCGTTTCGGCGTAGCCGCGAACATTCCCCAGGTTGATTCCGCCGGAAACCTCCAGCGGGATTCGCCGTTCCACACGGGCGCAGCGCTCGACCGCACGCTTCACCTCATCGACGGTCATATTGTCCAGCAGAATGGCTTCTGCGCCGTGGACAATGGCCTCTTCCAGTTCGGCTAGCGAGCGGACTTCGATTTCCACAAGTTGCGTGCCTGCCCGGTTACGGAGCGCACGCTCCAGCACTGTAGCCACGCCGCCGGCTAGCGCGATGTGGTTGTTCTTGATGAGAACACCGTCGGAAAGATCCAGGCGGTGGTTCTGCCCGCCGCCACAGAGCACGGCGTATTTGTCGAGCATGCGGAGGCCGGGCGCGGTTTTTCGCGTATCGAGAATCCGCACCTTCGTTCCCGCGACTGCATCCACGAATTTCCGCGTCAGCGTGGCGATGCCGCTCAGCCGCTGCATCAAGTTCAGGATGACGCGCTCACAGGAGAGCAGCACCCGCGCATTGTGGCGAATGACCGCGATATGCTGGCCGGGGATCAGGCGAACTCCGTCGAAGACTTCCACCGGAATTGTCACATCGTGGTTCGAAGTTACCGTGCGATCGAGCGTCGCAAACACGTCGAGAATACGGGCGATGCAGTCTGTCCCGGCAGCAATGCAGTCCTGCTTGGCAATGACGGTTGCCCGGGCGAGTTGGCTGGGCTCGATGCAGGCATAGCTGGTTGCATCGCGCGTCGCCCGGTCTTCCAGTAGCGCGTTTTCCAAAAGTGCCGTAATGCGTCGGCTGTTCCAGTCCATAAAATTAGTGGTCAGTGGCCAGTTATTAGTTGCTGGATGCCCCATCCTAACCTCGCGCTTTTTGCGACGTTAGGGTGGGGATTCTGAAGTCAAAGGACAATCCGTAGAGACGTTGCTTGCAACGTCTCTGCCTGCAACGTCTCGTGCCCAGGCCAGAAGACGTAGCAAGCTACGTCTCTACGGCTTAACCGCCCAATTCAGCCAGCTTACTCTTCGTCTTCTCCAGCAGCACTGCTAACTCCTCCCGACGCTTGCGGATTCCCTCCACCACATGCGCGGGAGCCTTCGCCAAAAAGCTCTCGTTTCCTAGCTGCCGCTGGCCGTTGCCGATTTCCTTTTCGATCTTTTCCAGCTCTTTTTTCAGGCGTTCGCGCTCGGCGGCGACATCAATCTTTCTTTCATATACCACGTGAACATCGAATCGTGCCGTATGTCGTGCCCCGGCCAGCTTAGCCAGCGAGCCTTCCGCAAACGTGATCTTCTCCACGCTGGCCAGGCGCTCCACCGCGCCTTGATTCTGCTCGATCAACTGGCGAGTCTCCGTCTCGTGTACGAAAACTTCAATCGGGACCTTCACCCTGGGCTCGACTTTCAACTCCGCCCGCAGATTGCGCACGCTCACGATCAAGTCTTGCAGGATTGCCATATTTGTTTCCGCCGCAACGTCGATTTGCATATCGTCCGCCTGGGGATAGGCGGCCAGTGCGATCGACTTCTCTGGCGGGTCGCCCTCGTAGATCGCCTGCCAAATCTCTTCCGTGATGAAAGGCATCACGGGATGCAGCAATCGCAGTGATGCCTCGAACAGTTTGATCAGGTTCTCACACGCTTTTACCGATTCTTCCTTGTCATGTCCCCCGAGCAACCGGGGTTTGATTAGTTCTAGATACCAGTCGCAGAACTCGCCCCAGAAGAAATCGTAGATTCGATTTGCAGCCTCGTGGAACCGATAGGTGCCGAGCGCTTCGTTGACTTCTTTGGTTACGCGGTTGAAGTGAGAAAATATCCAGCGGTCTTCAAGCGTCTGCGCCTCGAATCCATCGATGCCCGTGTGGGACCAGGCCCCTAACGCCGCCCTGTTAGGCCGCAGGCCCGCATCCACCCGGTCCACATTCATGAACATGAATCTCGCCGCGTTCCAGATCTTGTTGGCGAAAGCGCGATACCCGTCGGTCCGGCTTTCGTTAAACGCAATATCGGTTCCGGGAGCTGCCATTGCAGCCAGAGTGAACCGGGTGGCGTCGGTTCCAAAACGATGAATGATTTCCAGCGGGTCCAGCACATTGCCCTTAGTCTTCGACATCTTCTGCCGTTCAGCGTCGCGCACCAGCGCATGAATGTACACCCGTCGAAAAGGAACGCTGTCGTCTTTCTTGTCGGCCCAGCCGCTGGCCGCTTTCAGTTTTGCATCCTGATGGTGCCCGTCCATGAAGTGGCAGCCGAACATAATCATGCGGGCCACCCAGAAGAACAGAATTTCGTACGCCGTGATCAGCAGCGTCGTGGGATAAAAAACTTCCTGGTCGCGCGTTTTCTCCGGCCAGCCCAGCGTGGTAAACGGCAGCAAGCCCGACGAGAACCAGGTATCGAGCACATCGGTATCCTGCTTCAATTCCCCGCTGCCGCACTTCACACACTTGGCCGGAGTCTCCCGCGCAACGATCATCTCGCCACAGGCGCAGCGCCAGGCTGGAATTCGGTGTCCCCACCACAACTGGCGCGAAATACACCAGTCGTGAATGTTATTCATCCAGTTCAGGTAGATTTGCTTGTAGTTTTCCGGCGTAATCGTGATCTCGCCGCGCTCCACCACTTCGATGGCGCGCTGCGCCAGCGGCTGGATCTTCACGAACCACTGTTCCGAAAGCCGCGGCTCAACCACCGTCCCGCAGCGATCGCACTTGCCCAGCGCAACGATGTAGTCCTTCTCGGCGACAAGAAATCCTTGGTCCTGCAAGTCCCTCAGTATGAGCGCGCGCGCCACATGGCGGTCCAGTCCCGCGTACGACGCTCCCGCGTTCTGATTCATGTGTGCGTGTTCGTCGATGACCTCAATCTGCGGCAAATCATGGCGCTTCCCCGCTTCAAAGTCATTGGGATCATGCGCCGGCGTCACCTTCACCGCTCCCGTGCCGAACTCCGGCTGCGCCAGGTCATCGGTGATGATGGGAATCTCGCGCTTCATCAGCGGCAGCAGCACCTTCTTGCCATGCAAGTGGAGGTAGCGCGCGTCTTTTTCATTCACCGCAACCGCGGTATCGCCCAGCATGGTTTCCGGACGCGTGGTCGCCACCGTAATGAACTCGCTCGTTCCAATCACCGGATATCGGATCTCCCACAGCTTGCCCGCAACCTCTTCGTGCTTCACTTCCAGATCGGAAATCGCCGTCTCGCAGCGCGGGCACCAGTTCACGATGTACTTGCCGCGATAAATCAGCCCTTCTTCGTAGAGCCGGACAAACACTTCGCGCACGGCCCGCGAAAGGTTCTCGTCCATGGTGAAGTATTCGCGGTCCCAATCCACCGACGCGCCCAGCCGCTTCATCTGGTCGAGGATCGCGCCGCCATAATGCCGCTTCCATTCCCACACCCGCTCAATAAATTTCTCGCGGCCCAGATCGCGCCGCTTCTTGCCTTCGCTGGCCAGTTGGCGCTCGACCATCATCTGCGTGGCGATGCCGGCGTGGTCCGTCCCAGGCAGCCACAACGTGATGAACCCGCGCATGCGGTGCCAGCGCACAATGATGTCCATCTGCGTCTGGTTCAGCATGTGGCCCATGTGCAGCCGCCCAGTTACGTTCGGCGGCGGCAGAAGCAAAGTGAACACCGGACGCGTCTCTCCCGCGTGGGGCGTGGTCACGGAGAACAGCTTCTCTTTGAGCCAATAGTCCGCCCAGCGTTTTTCAATCGCTCCCGGCTCGTAGGCTTTGGGCAATTCGTGAGGCATGGATTAGGAAGCAGTCAGCTTTCAGCACTCAGCATTCAGCCAGCAAGCCGGGTGCCCCACCCTTTCCGCGTTCTTTGCGGAAGGGTGGGTAAGCCGATAGCTGAACGCTGACAGCGCTGTTGAACCTTCGATCTTACAGGCGGGCGGAAAACGCGGTCAAACGGTGGCGGGGGTACAGGAGCACGAGGGGAAAATGCCACACCCGCAAAACCCAATCATCTGTGCAAGATGCGGTCCTGTTGTTGCAACCAGAGAATGCCGTACTAACTGCAATGAGACTTTGTCAACAGGGGCGGCAGGGCGATGGAATGGCCGCCCAGGGTAAGGGTGTGGTCGGCGGCGACGACGCGCTGATAGCGCAAGCTGAGGCAACGGGCGAGGTCGAAGCAGCGGGGCAAGGGTCGGAAGTCGGAAGTGGCGCGTAAGATGCGGCGTACGGTCTCGCGGCTGAGCGGGAGATTCTCTTCGTCACGCAGTTTTTCGGCGAGATGACAATTGTTGAAGCCCTGGTACTTGCCGCGGGCCAGAGTCAAGATCCACTGCTTCTGGGGAAGGGAGACGGCCCAGGGCATGGGGCGTCCGCGATTGCCGTGGTGCACCCAGGCGGCGGAATCGGGCCGGTAGCGGCGTTTGAGGCGCTGCACCTGGCGTTGGCTCAGTTGCAGTTATGGGGTGACATTATCTTGGAGCACCTGCACGCCCGGTTTCCAAGTTGACGACTGTCTGAAAACGGTATAGACTCAATGACTTCCAGCTAATGCAGGTTTGATCAGGCCGGGCCGGACGCTCCCGCTGGAATCCGGAGGTTGCCGGCGCGAATCTAAAACTAATGCGAAACTAGCTTTCTCCTAGATGTGAGGCGCGCCATTCATGGCAAAACGACGTGGAAATCCTAACTGGGGCAAGCCAGAGCCGATTGGCCCGATTGTGCCCACGGTCACTGAATTTGAGCAGGTAGTAAAGGAATACAAGCTGACACCAGACCAATACTTGCGCTCTACCCGCCTGCGAGAGTGGGCGCGGCGCAACAAGAACTCGAAGTACATTCCCGAGCCGCTGCTGGAAGCGTGGGGATTCGAGATCGAATCCACTATCTAAACGGCGATCCATCACCGATATGACGTGGTGTCGGCGACTTGCTTCATTTACCTCGCTGGCCACACCTTGCCGAGTTCAATAATGCCCGCCAAGAACCTTTTGGCCAACTGCTGGAACGCGGCGGAAGGGTTCCCATTGCCAATAAGTTAGCGAGCGCCACAACCACTCCAGGGGCCCAAAATGGAAGTGGCGCAGCCAAATCGGCGAAACCATCAACTGGACCGTCCAGACGAATAGGACGATGGCGAACTGCCAAACCCGTTCGACCTTGCCAAACAAGCCGAACCCGTAGCCGTAGAAGATGGTCGTGCAGAGCACCGTGTGCATGATGTAGTTGGTAAACGCCATCCGTCCAACCGCTGCCAGCCGCCGCGTAAGGGGAAGCAGCGCAGTTGTTTTGGACGCGAGCATGATCGCCCCGACCCAGCCAAGGCTCACCAATATGCTCGCCCAGTAGTTGAATTGCGCGCCGAAGAAGAAGGAATAGCGAAAGTCCCAGCCAGCCGCGAAATCACGGTGTGTGCCGTAGAGTGTGACCGGTAACCCGACGAGCAGAGCGACCACGATCGTCGTCCAATACAGTGGCTGCGGTCGCTTGGCGCCAAAAACTCCCAGCTTGGACAATGCCATGCCGATCAGCATCAGGCCCCCTGCTCGCCAGAATATGAATCCCAGGAAAAAGCCAGTTTCCATTTGCACCGAGTCTGGCACACGGTAGCTCATCTCCTTGGTCCAGTTGCCCCGGTACGCCATATTCTCCTTGGCAACCATCTGGGGCGTGGGCTTCCACAACTGTTCGCGAGCTGCTTCAAGCTGGGCAGGCGACCAGTGTCGCGACCATAAGCCGTACGAAGTCATCGCGACGGAAGCCATTGCCATCATAAGCAACCCCACGACCAGCAGCGTGCGCGGCCGCAGTTTGCGGCACAGATACACCACCAAGCCGCACATTCCGTAGGAGTAAAGGATGTCGCCGCTCCACAGCAGGTAGGAATGCGCCAAGCCCAACAGAATGAGCCATCCCATGCGCCGGTAATGCAGCGCCGCCGAAGGCCTGCCGGTGGCCTCAACCCGGCTGGTCATCAGCAGAATTCCGGCGCCGAATAGCATCGAGAAGATCGTCATGAACTTCTCGTCCGCCAACACGTGGCTGAGCAGCCAGACAACAAAATTGGCTCCGTGCAAATCGCCGTAGGCGGTCGGGTTAAAGTAAGCCGCAGTGATCATCGAGAAATACTGGATGTTCATGGGCAGAATGCCCAGCAACGCGAAACCGCGCAGCACGTCGATGCTGACGATGCGCTCTTTCTCGGCTACCGGCTGAGGTTCCTGTAGAACGTGCGCGCTCGCCGTGTCGGATCTGGAATTTCTCGCGATTGTCATTTCCTTCACAATTCTCGCCTCACTATTTCGCATCCGGCGCGCCGCCTACGTCAGCCTTGGGAGGGCGAACCTGTTGGAAAACATCGGTGGTGGCCCTAAGATAGTCGGTGAAATCGCTCACCTGTCGAATGCGAAATCCTTTTATCAACTGGCGCCCCTGCGCAACGAACTCTTGATGACTGGGCAACCAAACATTGCCGCGCATTTGTCGCTGCTCAACAAAGCCATCGAAGCCCTTAATGTTGCCGAGAAAACCCATGCCCAGGCTCAGTGCTGATACGCTTGTGAACTCAACGCGAACGATGGCAGCATCTTCCGGGCTGATCCACATTTTTCCTTTCATATCCCCGGCAATCCGATCATTCAATTCACCCCCGCGTTTGCCTGTGGCTTTCGGTTCGAATCCGTATACGAGCATGTGCTTGCCTTGGGCATCATCCCAGCGGAGGGGTGTGAAACGCGACCTCAGAATGATATCGGTAAACAGAATGCTGCTCTTCGGGTGAATCACGTCTGGCTTCTGCGCTTTTTTCTCATCTTCCTGGATTTTCCGCTCAACGTCCTTTTCTTGCTTGCGTAAATCGCTTTCGGGAAGCGGCTTTCCGTCATGGGCGATGTGAAGATCGAAGAACTCCCAGGCAGTGGGCGTGACATAGTAAGTGTCCGTATGTTGCGTGCGGGCTTTCCCGTTCTTGTCTAGCATGTACTGTGTGGTCGTATCGGTAAATGTGTACTGGCTGAGTTGTGACTCAATTTCCTTCTGGTGCTGGGCGACCCGAGACATCAGCAAATCAGCATCAGGAAAAGGGTCCTGCGTTACCGAGTTGGGCGGGTTTTGCGCGAAGAGCGAAGAAGCACAAAGCAGAGTTGCATTGAGCAACGTGATCGCTCGATTCAGTAATCCCCACAATGGATGAAGGCTGCGGATCTCTTTGGCAAAAAACTGGCGTGCCGTCATGGTTAACCTCCCCGAGGTTTGCTTCTCTCTGAGAAGGTAACCCAGGCTGGCTTCGGCTGGCCGGCCTCATCTACGGCAAGAGTAATTTTTGCGGCAGGCCGCGGGTTTTGAGCGCCGGACGGCGGCCGTTTGTCTGGAATTTAGAGCTAGAATACGAGTCGTGTTCAAGCGTGACGAACTCGGGTTCCTGTCGTACTGGCAGTTCCAGATCGTGGGATGGAGCGGCCTTTATCTGTTGGGACTTGCTGGGATATTCCCCTATCTCAAGGTGGCGGGAACACTACGGGCGAATAGCGCGGCCTTTGCGGCATTATTTGTTGTCAGTTGCTTGCTGCGACCCATCTGCCGGTCCTTGGTTCGTCGGCATTCGTCCTGGGTTGCCTTAGAGTTAAGCGCTTTTGGCTGGTCTCTTCCGGCCGGAGCGGTCGTGGGTTTGGTTTCGGAATTGTCGATCCTCGATATTCATCGCATGGACTGGGCCGACTGGGGTGTTTCGTCCATGCAGTCGGTAGTTGTAATGTTTTTGTGGTGCAGCCTGTACTTCAGCATCAAACAGTGGCAGCAATCAGCACGGGAGAGAGAACGCCTGCTGCGGGCCGAAACGGAAGTGCGTGAAGCACGGCTCAGCGCCTTGCGCTACCAGCTCAATCCGCATTTCCTATTCAATTCTCTGAATGCCGTCTCCACGCTGGTGCTGGAAGGGAACGCTCCGGCTGCCACCCGCATGCTGGCGCAGATTGGCGAACTTCTGCGAACTTCTCTGGACAGCGAAGCTACACCGGAGACGCCGCTCTCCCAGGAGATGGCTTTCACCGAGCAGTATTTGGCGATCGAGCAAACCCGGCTGGGAAGCCGGTTGCGGGTGGAGACGGCTATTTCTTCTGATACTCTCGATGCGCTGGTGCCGAACATGTTGCTGCAGCCGCTGGTGGAGAATGCCGTGCGGCATGGCGTGAGCCCACTGGTGGAAGGCGGCACGATTCGCATTCAGAGCAAGCTTGTCGACGGCCGGTTGCAGCTGACCCTGCAGAATTCGGGTAGGCCGGACATCCGTCCTGTGCAACAGCGCAAGCCTGCCAATGGCATCGGAATCAGTAACACTGCGGAACGACTGAAGACGCTCTACGGCAGCGATCAGAAATTTGCACTGGAATGGCCTGACACCGGCGGCTGCCGAGTCACCGTGGAAATTCCTTTCCGCAAGCACATTCCCGCGGCGGAGGAGTTGGCGTGCGCGCGCTGATCGTGGATGATGAGCCGCTCGCTCGCCAGGGCGTGGCGCTGAGACTCCGGAAGTTCAGGGATATCGAAATCGTCGGCGAATGCGGCGACGGTCCGTCGGCGGTGACGGGCATCCTCGAACTCTCGCCTGACATCGTGTTCCTCGATGTGCAGATGCCCGGCATGGACGGCTTCGAAGTCCTGCGCGCCTTGCCCAAGGAGAATCTTCCACTTGTCATCTTCCTCACGGCCTATGAGCAACACGCTTTGCGTGCATTCGAGGTGCACGCGCTGGATTATCTGCTCAAGCCGGTGGACGACGACCGGTTTACCGCAGCCATAGAGCGAGCCCGGAGACTTGCTGATTCAGCTTCCAAAACCCGGATGGCTGAGCGGATTCTGGAAATGCTTGCGCGGAACTCCGAGAAGTACGCCTCGCGGTTCACTGTGCGCACCGGTTCACGAATCCAGATTGTGCTCGCAGAGGATATCGACTGGATCGGTGCAGCCGGTGACTACGCGGAATTGCACGTTCGCGGTCGCTCGCATCTTTTGCGCGAGACGATGAATTCCCTGGAACAGAAGCTCGACCCATCGAAGTTTCTTCGCATCCACCGTTCCCGAATCGTGCGCAAAACTTGCATAGTGGAGTTGCGCGGCATTGAAAACCGGGAGTACATAGTGAAGCTCCCCGACGGTTCGGAACACCGCTCCAGCCGCACCTACGCCAGCCAACTGGAGGAGTGGCTTCAGCTGGGGAAGAGCTGACAGTAATAAAGGACGATGCTCTGGATTCCTCCACCTCCCCAGAGACCGCTTGCAACTGGAGGCCGGAAACTGGAAACTGCCTTTATGCGCGCTGTTGTCCAACGAGTCAGTCGAGCTAAGGTCACGGTAAACGGCGAAGTCGCCGGCCAGATCAAGCAAGGGCTGCTGGTCCTGCTGGGTGTGGGACAAGCCGACACGGACGCTGACGCCGACTATCTGGCTGAGAAGGTTGCCGGCCTGCGCGTCTTTGAAGACGAAGGCGGCAAAATGAATCTTTCCCTCGCGGACGTCGGCGGCGCGGTGCTGGCCGTTTCGCAGTTCACGCTCTATGGAGATGTGCGGCGCGGCAAGCGTCCGTCGTTCGATGCGGCCGCCCGCCCGGAGCGCGCCCGCGAACTCTATGAGTACTTTGTCGGGCGCATCCGCTCGGCCGGCTTGCCCTGCGAAACCGGGCGCTTCCAGGAGATGATGGACGTCGAACTGGTGAACGACGGCCCGGTGACCATCCTGCTGGATTCGGGCAAAGGCTTCTAGTACTTTGACCGCCAAACTATTACCAGAGGCGCGTGGAGCGTAGCGCCGGCATCCCTTCGACTGCGCTCAGGGCAGGCTTTGTCGGCTGTCCCGAGAGCCTGCCCTGAGCCTGCCGAAGGGGCGTCTCGCCCTCGGCGCGGCGGGCGAGGACGCCCGCCGTACAGCCGCCGGGCCGGCGGCGCTACGCAATCCATTGCGGCGATCTTCAAGCGTTCACAGTACTAGCGCGTTGCGTGGAGTTCTTACGCTGGCGTTCCTACGCCAGAAGAAATCCCAAGACTGCAGCGGTCACCGTCCCGAGAAAGTTGACTGCGTCGTTATTGAGCCGACCGCGGCGCTCGAGCAAAGCGCCCATGTAGCTGTCGGCTAGCATCCCGGCGGTTCCAGCAGCGGCGGCAACGACAACCCCGCGTATAGGAACCAGGCCCACTGCCAGGCAAGCTGTAGCGACTAGGCCGGAGGCCACCGCTCCGGCCAAGGTTCCAGCCCAAGTGACGCCGCCGTCAGTGCCGGCCGCGACCTGTTGCCAGTTGGTGATGAGCCGGGCTGTGCTGCTGGCAACCTGCCCGAGTTCGCTCGACACGGTGTCGGCCACGGCTTCGCAAAGAGCGGCTGCCATGGCCAGCAGCAAGGCATCCTTGCGGGCAAACAAGCCATAAGCGGCGGCACAGACGCCGGCCACGGCCAGGTTGGCGAGGACTTGCCGGGCAGCGCGACCGGCTTCCTTCTCGGCGGTGCCCAAAGCCAACTTGCGACGGTATCCAAGGCGGGTGGCCAGCCAGGTGACGGCGAACACCAGAACCAGGGCGGCGAACGCCCCCGGGCCAGCTCCGGCATAAAGCGCGAAGGAAACCATGGCCCCGGCGACGGCCCCGGAAAACGTCACTCCCCGCGATATATAGCCCACAATTGCAAAGAAAAGCGTGACCGCAGCCGCCATGCCCAGCTGCAAGGAGCCAACAACCGCGAAAAGCGCCGTATTTCCGCACATTTTAGGCATTCAAGAACCTGCGGAACTGCCAAGGCCAGCGAACCAGCTCTGCCAACACCACCCATAGGGGCCAATTCGCTCCCGCCCCACGGCCTCGTGCTTTTTTTCTAGATTACCGCCGATACTTCGCGCATCACAAACTCCGTTGTAGTGTAAACTCTCTTACCGGGCGTGGCTCTGGCGCCGGTTCGATCTTCGGGGTGAACTATGGCAAGTTCTGTCTGGTCGGGATACCTGACTTTCGGCTTGATCTCCATGCCGGTGCGTCTTTTTTCTGGCGCGCGCAGTTCCGGCATTTCCTTCAACATGTTGCATCGCGACGACCTGCAGCGGGTCAAGCAGCAATACTACTGCCCCGCCGAGAATCGCGTGGTGGACCGCAGCGAGATCGTGAAGGGGTACGAATACCGCAAGGATGAATACGTGGTCATTGATCCGGAAGAGATCAAGAAGATCGAGCCCAAAACTGCCAAGACGATGGAGATCCTGGAATTCGTGAAGTCCGATGAGGTCGATCCGGTGTACTTCGAGTCGTCTTACTACATGCTTCCCGAAGAAGCCGGGCGCCGTCCGTACGCGCTTCTGACCAAGGCGATGGAAGAGAGCAATTACGTCGCGATTGCCAAGCTGACCATGCACAACCGCGAATACACCGTGTTTTTGCGGCCGCACGAGGGCGGCATGATGCTGCACACCATGTACTACGCGGAGGAGGTCAAGAAGGTGGAAGGCTTTGGCGCGCCGGAGGTTGAACTGAAAGACGCCGAAGTAAGAGTGGCCCACCAATTGATCGAAGCCCTGGCAAGCGAATGGGACCCGGAGAAATTTCACGACACGTTTCAGGACAATTTGAAGAATCTGATCCAGACCAAGCTGGAAGGCGGCCAGATTGCCGAGGTAGAAAAGCCAAGGAAGCTGGCTCCGGTGATCGACCTGATGTCGGCCTTGAAGGCAAGCCTTGCGGAGATGGAAGAAAAGAAGAAGCCACCGGCGCATGCCGAACGCCAAGCCGCTTTAGGAAGAAAATCGGGCGGACGAGCCTAAGCCCAACCGCCCGATCGTAAATAGTTCGCAGTTAGGGCGTTAGTTTGAATACCACTCCACAGCCACCCCCGTAGGGGCACCCACCTGCCAGCCCCCCCAGGTAAGTGGTCCCGTATAGGTTGCCCGCCTGATCCGCGGTCAAGCCTGCAAACGGGGTCCCTCCATCCGTCTTGCCTGTGAATCCGTAGAGTGTGGTGAAATTGCCGGCTTGATCCAGCTTGAAAATGGTCCCGGCGGCGTTGGACGCAGTCATGGTGGTGCCATACAGAGCGCCCGTTGCATCTAAAATCAGTCCACTAAAGGGTCCGGCTCCGTCCGCTCCAGAGAACGTGTGCAGTATCGTCTCCTTGCCTTTGTTGTCCAGTTTGAACACGATTCCACAGCCGAACGCGGGACAAGCACTGGCGTTGCCGCCTTCGAATGTAGTGCCATACAGATTACCCGCCTTGTCCAGCACCAGGGTCCCGAACGGCAGATATCCATCCGGCGCGCCTTTGAATTTGTAGAGCACGCTGAATTTGCCGGTCTTGCTTATCTTGAATACCGTTCCATAGCCTAGCCCGCCAGAGCTGGCTATGCCATAGACATTGCCTGACCCATCCACAACTAAGCCCCCCACAGGACCGAACCCATCGTACCCATTGAAGCTGTGCATGACACTGTATTTGCCGGTCTTGCTCATCTTGAACACCGTGCCACACCCTGAGTCGGAGCAGTACTGACCACCGGCAAACGTCGTGCCGTAAAACTCTCCGGCCGCGTTCTGAACCAAGCCTGCCTCGGGGCCCGCTCCATCGCCAGATCCGTCCGGGAAGTTGTGCAGTATACTTTCCCGAGCCTTCGTGCTCAACTTGAACACCACTCCGTTATTGGTAATAGCACCGTTCTTCCCTGTACCTCCGTAAACGGTCGTCCCATAGAGGTTGCCGGCAGTGTCAAAGAGCAAGTTGCCGTAGCCAGGCGCCTGTCCGTCCGGAGTGCTCGTGAAAGTGTGCAGCACCGTCTGCCTTCCCGACGGATCCAGCTTGTAGACGACTCCGCAACCGGGGTAGGTCGGGCACTTCTTCAGGTCGCCGCCTTGGAATGTTGTGCCATAAAGGTTGCCAGCCCTATCGAAAATCACACCGGAGTATGGCCAGGCCCCGTCGGCCTTGCCGCTGAATGTGTAGAGTACGGTGTAAGTTTGTGCTTGCGCCGCCGTGGCTACAGTCGCGGCCAGCATGAGAGCGAGGGCAAACGACAACGCGACGTGCGTCCCTCGCAGGTTGATTGCAAACGGCGATTGTCGATACTGCCTTCTGTTCATCATATAGATTTCACCCTTCTCTGTTTTCGCTTCGCTGTAAGCAAAATAAGCTCTTGCCGTATCCAAACGTCCATGATCAAGACACGCAAATGGCAGTTGCCGCCGGGGACCGCAGCGCCCGACCACCCGATCGTGACCGCCATCGCGTCATCGTTACTTAAGGCGTCAGCTTGAACACCACTCTGTCGCCGAGCCCCCCAGGTACGCGGCACCATAAAAGTTGCCCGCCTCATCCTGGGTCACGCCTGCAAAGGGGAATCCCCCATCCGTTCCGCCCGTGAAGTCATGGAGTGTTGTGATTTGCCGGCGGTGTCCAGCTTCAAGATGTTTCCACTGTTATGGGCTCCGCCTTCCCATGTAGTGCCATGAACCAAACGAGAGCTTGTCTTTACGAACAACGCCTGAACTAAGGCGTCAGCTTGAACACCACTCCGCAGCCGATTGGAAAACACAATCCCGTCCCGCCGGTGTAGCCGCCGTCGATAGTGGTGCCATACAGAGTGCCGGACCCATCCCGAACCAGGCCAGCCATTGGCTGCTCTCCATCTGTCCCGCCACTGAAGCTGTAGAGGACGGTTTCCTTGCCGGTTTCGTCGAGTTTATACACCGTTCCACACCCTCCTGGGAGGCAGTTGGCCCCGCCGGCAAACGTTGTGCCATAGAGGTTGCTCTGAGAGTCCAAGACCAAGCCGCCATAGGGAAGAAATCCGTCGCGGAGCGAGAACCTGTGCAGCACGGTCTCCTTGCCAGTCTTGTCGATCTTGTAGACCGTCCCGCACCCGGATGGCGGGCAAGCCGAAGTATTGCCGCCCTCCCACGTTACGCCGTACAGGTTTCCAGCCTTATCCAAAACCACGTTACCGTTGGGTGAGATACCATCGGAACCGCCTTGGAAGGCGTATAGCACGGTCAGCTTCCCCGCTGTGTCCACCTTGAAAACGGCCCCGCAGCCGATGCCGCCGCAGCCGTCTCCGCCTCCTACGCCGGTTACGCCATACTCATTGCCGGCCGCGTCTCGCACCAGGTATCCAGGCTGCCAATATCCCCTCTCGTTGAAACGCGTCGTGATCGTTTCCTTGCCGACCTTGTTGAGCTTGAAAATGACCCCGCAGCCGTAGCCGCATCCGCTCCCAGGACCCTCGATTGTGGTTCCATATAGGTTGCCCGCCGAGTCGAGAACCACGCCGTCGGGAGCTATTCCATCCTTGGAGTTCTTGGGGAAGTAATGAAGAATGGTCTCCTTGCCGGCCGGGTCAAGCTTGTATACAACTCCAAGCGAACCTGCGCCTTTGCCGCCGTTCATGGTCGTTCCATACAGGTTCCCAGCCCGATCTCGGACTACCCCCGACGAGGGGGCTGATCCGTCGTCGCCGCCTGTGAATGTGTGCAGCGTAGTTTCATTGCCGCTGGAATCTATCTTGAAGACGTTGCCGCAGTTGGAGGTGCAGCCGGCCTGAGCATTTTCCCCAGTTGTGCCATAAAGATTGCCCGCCGCATCTTGAATTAGGACTGACGCGGGAAAGGCTCCGTCCGTACCACCCATGAAGGTGTACAGCACGGTGTACCGTTGCGCCTGCGCGGGTGGGGTTACAGCTACGGCTAGCGTAAGGGCGAGGGCAAACGACAACGCGACGTGCGTCCCTCGCAAGTTGATCTGAAACAGCCTTTGTCGAAACTGTCTTCTATTCATCATGGGATTTCACCTTTGCCTGTTTTCGATTCGTCAAGAACTAAACAATTCCAGAAGGCCAACACCCCACCCGGGCGCTGGCGGGCAAACTTATTTCTACATCTTTCTCTGAGACGCATGGGGCCTTCGTTCTACTAACAATTCGTTGTCATTGTTTTCCGTTTTTTGTCCTTGCGCTTTGGCCTCCTCTTTCCGCCGGTCAAACACGGCACAGATTCTCGCTGAACGATACCACGGCTTTGCAAGTGCGGCACATGGAGACTTTCGACCCGGAGCACAGATGCTTCCGTCAGTGCCCGGAGGCGGCAGACGTGGCGTTGCAGCCGCCGCATGGACACCGTACGGACGACTTGGGAAGCAGTTTGCGCTAGATTGTAACTTCCTTCTCGGCTCCACAGCCAAACTCATCCTTTGGAGAACTATGAAAAAGATAACGAAGTTGATGGCTATGCGTCTGTTTGCTTTTTCCCTCAGCGTTTTTGCCCCAATCTGGTTCCGACATGCAGGGCAACACGAAGCACGACAACATGTAAGGAAGACAGCATGAAGCGTGCCGACAATATGAGGCAATAAAACCGCCGGCGGCGGGCAAGACTCACGGGGTAGCCGCAGGCGCTACCTCGGGAGCGGTTTCCTTGCCGCACGTACCGTAGCCGGCTCACCTCAACATCGATTCAGATTCGACCGTTCACTCGCTTTCGGCGAACTCGTCGTTCTTTTCGAGTTGTTCCAGGGCTTTTGCCTCGGCTTCGGTCACGTACTTCCTGAGGCAACGGACGCAGGGCACGTAACCTTCGCGCATCGCTTCAGCGGCGGTCATCGTCCGCAAGTTTGCCTTGTCGTGAATGAACCTGCAGCCGGAAACGTGAAAGGTCTTGCCCTTAGCCGCGACCACTACCATCATGTTCGGGGGAACGTTGTAGCCCGGCTGGGCAAGTTCCGCCAGCAATGGCTGCCGGGCAGCCGGAGGTTTCCCAACCTCGATCATCACCAGGATCAAAGCGACCGCAGCCGCAAACCCGATCACCCATCCCCACGCTTTGCTTCGCCGCCGGGGCATGTTCTCTTCCAGCTTACGACGCAAACGGTGACTGAATCCCAGAGGAACGTCCACCATCCGCTCGTCGCCGTAAATCTGGACCACGTTTCGAGTTCCGACCAGCACCGCCCTGCAGCGCGGGCAGGTGCGGGAATGCTCGTCCACAGCGGCCCGCAGCTCAGGAGCAATGTCGCCTTCCAGATAGTTCGAAACTTCGCGCCACACCTGCTCGCATGCGACTACCATGGCTTGTTCCCCTTCTCGAAAGACAACCGGCTGCTCCACGAGCCACCCAGACCCGGCGCCAGCAGATCGCGCAGCATCAAACGCGCCCGCAGCAGCCGGGTTTTCACGGAGCCAGTGGAGATGTTCAGGGTTTTGGCGGTTTCCTCGATGCTGAGGTGCTGCATGTCGCGCAAAACGAAGACGTCGCGATATTTTTCCCCCAGCGAAGCCAGCGCCTCCGCCAGCTTTTCGCGGACTTCTTTCCGCTCCAGCGCTTCCGAGGGAATCTCCCGCCAGTCCGCGAAGTCTCGCGGGATGTAGTTGCCCTCGTCGTCCTGATGGTCAACGATCGGCTCGATCACGTCGGCGTGCTGCTTTCTTCTGCGCATGCGTGCCTCATTCACTGTGATCTGGATCAGCCAGGTGCTGAAGCGGGCCTCGGCCCGAAATTGGCGAATGTGCTTGAACGCCTTTAATACCGCCTCCTGCGCGGCGTCTTCCGCGTCGGCTTCATTGCGCAGAATGGCGAAGGCTGCCGCATAAACCCGCCGTTCGTAGGGCCGGACAAGTTCGTAAAACAACTCGTGCTCTCCGTTGCGCACGCGACGGATGAGAGCCTCTTCCTCGAGTTGTTCTGCTGGTCGTCCCAGCGAAGTTGCGTCTGCCGCCATGCTGATGCCGCGATGCGGATTCTACTCCCACTGCCACCGCCCTCAGTCCAACGGATATTCCGGGTCTTTCTTCCATCCTGTCAGCATGGCCATGAAGTTGTTCCAGCCATGCAAAATCACCATCACCAGATGGCCGAGCACGAATGCCACAAACGCCCACAGGATCAGAAAATGCCATAGGCGCGCCCAATGAAATCCACCCATCAGCCACGCCAGCCAGGAGAATTGCACGGGCTTCCAGACGGCGAAGCCGGTGAGCACCGAAAGCACGCCCAGCCCAATCGCGGTGGTGTACGCATGTTTTTGCAGAGGGTTATACGCTTCCCGCAGCGGCGGCTTGGGTCCGAACAAAAAGTAATGCCGGGCCATGGGCCAAACTCCGGGGATGTCGCGCGGCACAAAGAGGAGTTGCTTGTAGTGGCCGCTGAACAGCTGATAGGCGACATAGACCAGCCCCGTGCCGATGTAGATCCATGCGAAGGTCAAGTGCCATTGCAGCGCCCCGCCCAGCCATCCGCCAAGGGCGAACGCTTCCGGCCAATGCAGGAGGTCTTTTTGCGGAATCTTCGCGCCAAAGCTGGGAAACGCTTTGAAAATCTGCAGCCCACTGCCGATCATCACGAACAGCGCCACCGCATTTACCCAGTGACACAGGCGCACGACGAAAGGGTGCTCGTAGACTGCTTCCGTCACTTCTCCGGTCTTCACATCTTCGATGGCAAGCGTGCGTGTGGCCATGCGTCTCTCCTACAAACCGTAAAACGACGAATATCCTTGATCTTCCCAATACCCGACGCGCTGCAAGACATTTGTCACTTTGAGATCGGTCAGGTACTTGGCCTGCTTGTAGCCAACTTTGGTGGGAATCTGGAGCCGCAACGGCGCTCCGTGCTGGCGGGTGAGCGGCTGATCGTACATCTCGTAGCACAGCAGGGTTTGAGGATGCAGCGCCGTCTCCATGTCCAGCGACTCGTAGTAATCGTCGGCACATTCGACATAGATGAAGCGGGCGGTGGTGTCCGCGCCGATCAACTGCAGGAAGTCGGACAGCCGCGCACCACCAAATCGGCCGATCACGTCCCATCCCTCCACGCAAACATGGCGCGTGTTTTGCCTGAATTTGGGCAAGGCTTGAATCTGGGCCAGCGTATATTCCGCCGGGTTTTGCACCAGGCCGCTGACGGTCAGCGTCCAGGCCTCAAGATCGACGCCGGGATCGTCCACATCGTAGCCGTTGATGGGAAACTTGCTGAATGGGGCGACTTCGGAATCGGCAAACGTCGGCGCCGAGTGTCCGCTGCGGAACATTCTTGCCGACAGCCAGTCGCTGAAGCCCAGGCCCGTCTTCAGCAGCGATCTCTGAAACGGCGGGATGGCAAAGGCGCCCAGCGCCACCACCGGCGTCAGCTTCAACAACTCACGCCGGCTGATGCTTTTGAACTTACGGCTGTCTATTTTCACCACGCGAACGCTCCGGGCTGCGAGAATCCGTTGTGCTAGTTGGATTTCGAGACCCACATAAAGTTACAGGTTGGGGCGGGCAAATCGCGCCTGCCATCCCCGGAGGATTGTACCGCAAGTGGCGCGTGGTGAGGCTGGGTTCGGGATAGTCGCGGAGCGGGTCAGCTACGCGAGAAGAAAAAACTTGCGCGGAAGTCGATTAGAATCAGCGGGGGATATGGGGGATATCGAGGTAAGATATGGCTTCTAAAGGACTTAGGGTATCAAAATATGGTCTGAGGCTGAAGCGGGCGGGGTTACGGCGTAATTTCGAAGACGACGCCGTCGCCGGCGGGACCTTGGATCCACGTCGTCCCGTAGATGTTACCTTTCTCATCAAGGGTGACCGCGGCTACGGGATTTGCCCCGTCTTGTCCGGTGAAGCGGTGGACGACTGTGTACGTCCAAACACCGTTGGAGCGGGGCGTGAGCTTAAACACTACGCCGCACCCCCCTGAGCAGGTGCCGATGCCACCGCCGGCGGTCGCTCCGTATAGGTTCCCCTCTTTATCGAGCGCCACTCCGCCGATCGGAGTGCTTCCGTTCTTGCCCGGCTTAAAGCTGTGCAAAACCGTTTCCTTCCAGCCGCCATGGGAATCACGAGAAAGCCTGAAGACGGCGCCGCAGCCCACGTAGCCGCAGCCGTATTTGCCGCCTTGAGCGGTCGTCCCGTAGAGGTTGCCGGCCTGATCCCGCACAAGGGTGTCATACAGGAGTTCGCCGTCGCCCTGAAATGACTGGAAACTGTGCAACACGCGGTGTGTCCACTTGCCCCCGGAGCTATGCCTCAGCTCGAAGACGGTGCCGAAGTCGCCTGTCTTGCCAGTGCCGCCCAGTTGGGTCGTCCCGTAGAGGTTACCGTCTGGATCCCAGATGACGGCATTGGGACTGTCCCCGTCGATACAAGGAATCTGGATGCAAAACGCGTAGAGGGTCCTCAGCTTCCAGCCGTCGGACCCACGTACTAGCTCTGAGATGGCCCCTCCGTGACCTTTACTTAGTCCGAACGCCCCGTAGAGGTTGCCTGCCTTGTCTAGGAGCAATAGGGATCTGGAGCCAGTGCCGTTGTACACCACGTTAAACTGCCAACCGCCAGAGCTTGGCGACATTTCAAAGAGCGTCCACTGGGTAGCGCCATACAGGTTGCCATCTGGATCTAAAACCAAGCCGGCCCAGGGATCATCTCCATCGGCACAGTTCTTCTCAGAGCAAAAACTGTGAATGACGGTTTCTGTCCACGAGCCGTCGGCATTTGGCGTCAACTCGAAGACCGTTCCACGATTGTAGCCCCCCCCTGCGCCAGTTGTGCCATACAGGTTGCCTTGCTTGTCGAAGGCTACGCCCCCGTACACGGTGCCGCCGTCCTGGCCGCCGCTGAACGCATACAACACCCTGTACTTATTTGCACCCGCTGCGGGCCCGGCTAGGACCAGGGCCACCAAGAGTGGGTTAATGACCTTGCGTAGAAGGGATGGTAGCCGCCCTGTGCCCATGGACGAATTCCTCCTCGTGAAAGAAAGCCAGCTAGGGGGCGGACGCCCCCTCCAGCCCAACCTAATCATACACCGGACACCTGTCCCTGCCACTGGATTTGTAGTTGCGGCGGCGGGCGAGTTTGGCAGGCCCGCCGCCGTTCTCGGTTGTAGCAGACTAACTAATCGTCCCCACCCTCCGGGTCGCCTGGGTAGCTTTCAAAGTAATTCGCGTCGTAGCCAGGCGGAGTGGGAACCACTGTAAAGTCGCGGTACGGAAACTGGAAGAAATCTTGTAGCGGGATATTACCCAGGGGGTTGTTCCAGTCCGGTGCCCAGTTATCGGCAAACGGATAGGAAGGGCTGATCTGGCCGATCTCATTCGAGCCCAGGAAGTTGTATTCAATGAGCGCCAGAATGCTGCCGAAGTCGTGGGTGTATTGCGGCGGAGGTGGGTAGGATGGCGTTCCCGAGATTGCCCCGGAGACGTAGCCTGCCTTCGTGTATGGGGAAACGACCAGCAGTGGCACGCGGAATCCGTAAGTATACTTCTTTCCCCAGAGGTTGATCCCCTCCCCGCCCAGGTGAAACGGCGGCACATGATCGTACCAGCCGCCCCAGTCATCCCACGTTATCAGAATGGCGGTGTTGTTCCAGTATGGCAGCCCGTTGTCCGGGTCGGTGCACGGGCTTAGGCCGATGGCATCCACGAGCGTGGCGACGTAGATGGGTCCGGTGCCGTCGTTCCCCTGGGGCGGAGTTGCGGGGTGGTCGGACCAGTGCATGTCCGGTATAACCCAGCTTACCGCAGCCAGGTTACAGTTCTCGATATCGTTGAATATCGGAGTCTTGTTGCTCGTGGTTTCAAAGACCATGTTGTTCGCGTACTTTTGGCCCGGGGCAAAGTTCAGGCACGGCTCTGGCCCGATTGAGCCACAATTTTCCGTGATCGCGGAAAGTTGGGACGGGGCGGCGTGGTCGCCGCCATACCAGCGTCCCGGTATTTGTGCTAGGATTCTGCTTCTGTACTTTGTACGTCTAACTTCCATACCCAACGGAGGAATTCTTGCTATGAAACGATACGGGTTCGTCTGCCTGCTGCTTGGCGCCCTGACATGGGGACAAGCGGCCGCCCCAACCGCGGCGCCGGCGCAGAAACCAGCGGCTCCGGCCGCCGAGAAACCGGCCGCCGCTCCAACGGCGGAAAAACCGGCCACAGCCCCCGGGGCTGAGGCACAAGCACAGGAGGACGCCGCTTCCAAAGTGGCTCCCGATGCGACCGTCATCACGGTCGACGGTCTGTGCGAGAAGCCGCCGGCTGACAAGACCGCCGGCGCATGCAAGACCACGTTTACGCGGGAGCAGTTTGAGAAGGTGCTCACCGCCGTTCAGCCCAATATGCCCGCTCGCGGGCGGCGTCAGTTCGCCAATCGCTACGTGAATGCACTCATCATGGGCCAGAAAGCCCATGAGCAGGGTCTGGATCAGGGCCCGGCTTTCGAGCAGCGCATGGCGCTGGCGCGGATCCAGATTCTCTCCCAGATGCTCAACCAGTCGATGCAGGAGAAGGCGTCTCAGATTTCCGAAGATGACATCAAGGACTACTACGAGAAGAACAAGGCCGACTTCCGCGAGACCGCGTTGCACCACGTCTTCATTCCGCGCGCGCAGACGCAAAACTCCAAGGTGAAACTGAGCAAGGCAGAACAGGATAAGGCGGCCAAGGAAGGCGAAGCCACGATGAAGGCGGAAGCCGACAAGATTCATACCCGCGCGGCGGCTGGCGAGGACTTGAACAAGCTGCAGGAAGAAGCGTTTCAGGTTGCGGGGATCAAGACGAAATCGCCCAGCACCGACATGGGCCAAGTCCGGCCCAACGGCCTGCCTGCGGCGCAGACGTCGGTATTCGATCTGAAGACCGGGGCGGTATCGCAGGTGTTTTCTGACGCGAGCGGCTACTTTATTTACAAGGTGGGAGCCAAGGAGACGCTGCCGATGGAAAAGGTGGAAGACGAGATTCGTGCCACCTTGCGCGGCCAGCGGATGCAAGCGGCAATGCAAGGCGTACAGCAATCCGCGACGACGACCTTGAACGAAACCTACTTCGGACCAGACATGCCCATGCGACCGGGCATGCCGATGCCGCCGGGAATGCCTGGTCGGCCGGGGCCACCGCCGCCGCCGCAACATCCGTAGGCGAGCGACGAAAGACGCATGGATGATGGCAAGCCAACCGTTCTAGTTACCGGGATCGCTGGCAATCTGGGGCAGCGCCTGCTGCCCCTGCTCGGGGACTATCAGGTGGTTGGTATTGACTTATTTCCTCCGCAGGCCGGCGGTTCTCTGTCGCGATTCGTGCAGATGGATCTGGGCGTAGAGGACTCGTGCTGGGAGTTATTGCATCTGCTGCGAGAACTCCGTCCGGCTGCGGTGGTTCACTTGGCATTCGTCCTGGACCCGGTGCGCAATGACGTGCTGGATCTGGAACGGATGTGGCAGATCAACGTGGCGGGAACGGCGCGGGTCATGGAAGCCATCACGGAGGCGAACCGGGATGACTTCATCGTCTCCAAGTTCATCTTCCCCAGCAGCGTTTCCGCCTACGGTCCGGACCTGCCGAGGCAGGTTTCGGAGGATTCTCCTCTAGGCGCCCACACCCTGCCATATGCCATCCACAAGATGGAGTGCGACAAGGTAGTTCAGGCGCGGGCGCCCGCTCTGCGAGCCTGCAGCGTATACATGCTGCGGCCGCATATCTTCACCGGGGCCAGCGTGGAAAACTACATGCTGGGCGCATTCCGCGGCACGCCCAACGGCCGGGGAAAGCGCGCCGCCAAGATGCGCGCCCAAGGCAAGCGCCTGCCCTGTATGCTGCCGTACGGGCAGAAGTACCTGGACAACAAAATCCAGTTCGTTCATGTCGATGACATGGCGCGCCTGATGGCCTTCATTCTGGCCAGGAGCGAGCCGGAGACAAAGAGGCTGACGCTGCTGAACGTAGCCGGACGCGGGGAACCCTTGACCTTTGCCCGGTGCATTGCGACGGCGCAGGCGAAATTGATCCGCGTGCCCGGCAAATGGGCTTTCCGCTCGGTTCTCAAGTTTTTGTGGAATGCGGAAATTTCGGCGATTCCACCCGAAGCGGCGCCCTATATGACCGGCGAGTACACGATGAACACCGATCGCCTGCGCAAGTTTCTTGGTCCGGACTACTCAACGGTCATACGTTACACCATTACAGACGCGTTCGCGGATTCGTTCGCCTCCTCCGCGCCGGCTAGCGTGGCGCAGGGGGCTGCAGCAAGATCCAGCTAGTAAGCCTCCCTCTTTGCGTGATCGCCGGGCTCAGTCGGTTGTCCGCCGTAGACTGCAGGTTCTCCCAGACTGCCTTTCGCCGGCAGATGGCGGATGTAGGTGACGATCTCCCAGATCTCCTCGTCGCCCAGAATCCCTTTTGACGCGGGCATCCCGGAGGGGAAGAGGCCGTTTTCGATGACCCACTTGAGCTGGCCGTCAGTGTAGCCTTGGACGGCCGATGAAGTCAGCAGGGGCACAGGCGGGGACATCCGGTCGGCAAAGGGAACGCCGGTGTTTTGGCCGTCGAAGCCGTGGCACGCCAGGCAGTAGCTGGCAAATGCACGGCGCCCCCGCTCGATGTTCTCCGGCGTGGCGGGCAAAGGATTCGCGGCACTGCGCCCACCGACGGTCACTTTCTGTTTGATGCGCTGCGCCAGGGCGGTTTCGAATGCTCCCGGCTGGCGCGAGGCACATCCGGCAAGCAGTAGAGAAAGGCAGAGGACGAGTCCTCTGCCCAGACGTGCATGGTTGGTTCGGTTCACGGCTCCACCACAATCGTCATGTTCATGTTGCCGTGGTTGGCTCCGCAGAAGCTATCGCAGATGGTGGTAAAAGTGCCTGCGATCTGCGGCGTCAGAGTAACTTTCTCCACTTGGCCCGGCCACAGGGTTTCATCCAGTTTGAGCGGCCTGCAGAAGAAGCCGTGGGCTACGTCCTCGCTGGTCAAGCGCAATTTGACGGTTTCGCCTTTCTTGAGCGTGATCTGGTTGGGCGCAAAAGAAAAGCGCCGAGCCACGATGTCGATCACGCGCACGTCGGGAGCGGCGTGGGCCTTCCCAGAAGAGCCGCCGAGAAACATTAGTAGTGCAAGCGGCAGCAACGCCGCACAGAGTCGCTTAAGATTTGGGGACTTTCGAGTTGTTTGCTTCATACTCTCCTCTTAAAGGTTCGGGTTTCGTAACAATTGGTGAATTCCGTTGATGCCCGAGAACTCGCGGGCCGTCAGTTCCACGTCCTCAACCGAGACGGTGTTTACTGCCGGTTTCCCGCTGTAGTTCTCGTGCACCAGTCTGATTCCGAGGTTCTTGAACGGTTGGTCTTTGTCGAACAGCATTGGTTTTTTCTGCGGGGTTTTCTCCGGATCAGGAAAAGCGAAGATGAGAGAACGCGCCGCATAGTGGTGGACATGCTGGATTTCGTGAGTGTCATCACGGTGAATGTGACCGTAAAGCACCGTGAGGTTCTCGTACCCGCTGAGGAGGTTCATCACCTTGTCGCCGTCGCTGGTGAACCACTCCCACTCGGGTTTCAGGTCGAACAGCGGGCGATGGGTGAAAACGATGATGGGCGCGGATTTTGGGTAACGCGCCAAGTCCTGCTTGAGCCACGCCAACTGCGCGGGGCCGACTTCGGGCTTGGCCCGCGAGACATTGTCCAGAGCGATAAAATGCACTCCGCGATGATCGAAGGAATAATAGGTCTCGCCCAGGAAGTCGCGGTACATGGCGCCGCCGTCCAGACCGGCGTCGTGCTCGCCCGGCACATGCTTGACGGTCGAGACGTTCATCCCGCGTGAAATCCCCAGAAACTGCTTCATGCGCCGGGCGTGCTCGTCTTTGTCCTCGGTGTCATGAGTAAGGTCTCCAGTAAAAAGAACCAAGTCAGGCCGCTGGGGCAGACGGTTGATCATCTCCACGGCTCGCTCGAACGCCTTGGTGCCCAGCGGGTCCGGCGGGCCATTGAAGCCCACATGGGCATCGCTGAGCTGAACAAAAGTGAACGGCGTCACTTGTTCTCCATTCTTCTTGCCCAACCAGCGAAACATTTCACCGGCTTCGCCGCACGCCGCAGCTGCGGGCAGCGCGGTGTACAACGTTCCGATCCCGATGCTTGCTCCAGCAATCTTCATAAATGACCTGCGATCCAACGATTTCATGCCATCCTCCTTGATTTGTCCTGCATTGCATTAACCAAAGAGGCTGTGTTTTATTCCCGCATGCCTGTTATACGAAAGACGACGGGCGATAAGGTCACGTCGCTGTCAAGGCAATGTAATTTTTGGAATAAATTTCGCCTCCGCAGGTTTACCTTATGAGGGCGTGAAGAATTGGGAGACAGCCGCGGCTTTCGAAGAGCTGGCCATGCCGCTTTTCGATCAACTCTACAACTTCGCGTCCTGGCTGGCGCAGGACCGGACGGAAGCCGAGGACCTGGTACAGGAAACCTATGCCAAAGCGCTGCGCGGCTTCTCCTCGTTTCAGCCCGGGACCAATTTCCGGGCGTGGATGTACCGCATCCTGCGAAACACATTCCTGACGTCACGAACTGGACTGAAGGCGACGGCTATAGTTGGACTGGATTTGGACGAGGTTGCGGAGTTGCCGGCTGGAGCGGAGAGTCCGGAAGCGCTTCTGATCGATCAATCGCAGCGCGAGACTCTGCAAGCCGCTTTAGAGGAGATCCCCGTGTTTTACCGCGAGATTCTCCTGCTGTGTGAAGTGGAAGAAATGTCTTACAAAGAGATTGCGGAGACGCTGTCGATCCCGATCGGCACGGTGATGTCGCGCCTTTCGCGGGCCCGCGGCGCTCTGCGAGCTAGCCTCAGGAAGAAGATGATGAGGACGTGAATGGACCAGTGGACGGACAAACTCGAGGTTTATCTCGACGGCGAACTTCCTGCTGCTGAGATGCAGGCGTTGCAAGAGCATGTGCGAGCGTGCCCTTCATGTGCAGCTGATATTTTGAGCCGGGTGCAGATGAAGCGGGCTGTGCAGGGTGCGGCGAATCGCTATAGGCCGAGTGCGGAATTTCGGCAGCAAGTGAGAGCACAGATCGCTCCCCGATCGTCGTTCGTGCCCACGCGCATTTGGGCACTGGCGGCTGCACTTCTGATCGTGTTGAGCCTGGCGCTGTTTTCGGTTCGCCAGCGCGAAGTGGCCCGGCAGCAGGTATTCAGCGAGATTGCAGATCTTCATGTATCGACGCTAGCGAGTGCTAACCCAGTCGACGTGTTATCGACCGATCGTCACACCGTTAAGCCGTGGTTTCAGGGCAAGTTACCGTTCACCTTCGATCTGCCGGAACTGCAGAACTCAGAGTTCACCTTAGTCGGAGGCCGGGTTGCGTATCTCGAGCAGTCGCCGGGCGCGGAGTTGATCTACCAGATCCGCAAACATCAGATCTCAGTTTTCATTTTTCAGCAGCGAGTCTTTGCCAGTGCAAGCGACGAAGGTGCACAGCGACGTGCCACCTTTAACATGGAAAGCTGGAGCCATAATGATCTGCGCTACTTTGTTATTGGGGATGCCAGCGCGCAGAATATTCACAATCTGGCTGAATTGATGAGACAAGCGGCGCAATCGTAGAGCCGGTCTCATTAAGGATTTTGGGAAGGGCACGGCATCAGCCGTGCTGCTCAGACGCGCCAAGATTTGTGGGCTTTAGCCCCTGGGGGCGAGCGTCGGCGCCTCGCAGCGGCATTTACGAAACCCGCTCTCGTGAGCGTCGGCATGACTTTATTTGCTCCCGGCCCTCGCGTCACTTCTTCCCCCAGTACAACCCCGCGATCCCGAAAGTATATGGCGTCCAGGAAGCTTGCTTGAATCCGGCGCGGCGCATGCGCTCCAGCATTTCTTCCGGCTGGGGAAATCGCGCGACCGATGCCGGCAAGTACGCATAAGGCCCCTGCACGCCCGAAATCATGGTTCCCACTCTCGGCAACACTCGCTTGAAATAGAAGCGATAGATCTTACCGATCACGCCTCGGGGCTCGCCGAAATCGAGAATGCCGCACTCACCACCCGGTCGCAGAATGCGCACTATCTCCCGAAGACCAGCATCGTAATCGGCCAGATTGCGGAAGCCGAAGGCAGCGGTCACCAGATCGAACTCCCCGGCGAACGGCAAATTCAACGCATCGGCCTCGACCCAGCGCAAAGACATGTCGGCTGACTTCTGCGCGGCGCGCTGCAACATGGCATGGGAGAAATCTGCACCCAGAATGGTTGCCCCTGTCTTCCCTGCCCGCCGCCGCAAGGCAAACGTCATATCGCCCGTTCCGCAGCACAGGTCGATCACGCGTGCGTCAGTGCGACAAAGAACGGGCGTGAAGCGACGCGCCGCCCGCCACCACCACAATCGGTCCACGCTGAATGACAGAAGATGGTTCAGCAGGTCGTAGCGCGGTGCGATGGAAGTGAACATCTCCCGAATAGCACGGGCAGAAGATTCCTTGTTCCCCGCACCTTCCGGGGTTGCGCCCGCTACAGAGTTGCGGCGCACACCAGCACCCGCGGCATCCCTGCTTACGATTTCCGGGCGGGAAGAGTTCATCGGGAAATCCGCCGCAGTTGACGTACCGCATCGATGACAACTTTTTCCGGGACATCGTTCACGATTTCCACTTCCCCGATCTTTCGCGGCAACACAAAATGTACGAGGCCGCTTTTTACTTTTTTGTCAGACTGCAGCAGGCGAACGACGTCCCGTGGATGGGCGTTAACCTTCGGCAGCGGCCCCACCGCAAGCACAGCGTTGGTAATGCGATCAGCAGTATCTTCGCTGCATCTGCCGGAAGCCACCGCAATCGAGGCCTCCGCAATCATTCCCCACGCCACTGCTTCCCCATGCAGGAAGCGGCGGTAGCCGGATTCAGCTTCCAGCGCGTGCCCGATGGTGTGCCCGAAATTCAGGACCCGGCGCAGACCGCTTTCGCGCTCATCGGCAGATACAATCCCGGCTTTGAACCGCACCGCTTCCGCGATGATCCATTCCAGTTCAGTGGGTTCTCGGCGCAAGGCTTTGACATCCAGTCTTGCCATCTTTTCAAACAGCTCTGGCCTGCCAATGACGCCACATTTCAGGGCTTCGTACATGCCCGCTTGAAACTCGCGCTCCGGCAAGGTTGAGAGCACCGTGGGATCGATCAACACTGTTAGCGGCTGATGGAACGTGCCCAGCAGGTTCTTGCCGGAGCGCAGATTCACGCCGGTCTTGCCGCCGATGGAGGCATCGACCTGGGCCAACACGGTGGTCGGAATCTGCACCACGTCTACGCCACGCATGTAGAGCGACGCCAGCAGTCCGGTGACATCGCCGGCCACGCCGCCGCCAAAAGCGATGAACAATGCGTCCCGCGCCGCGCCCAGCCGGGCTAATTGCTCGGCAAGTTTTTCGACAGTGGCGAGCTTCTTGTTCGGCTCTCCGTCGGGCATGGCAAGCAGGTTTGCCCGAAAGCCGGCTGCCGCGAGCGAAGCAAGCAACTTCTTCCCCCACACGCGCTGCACGGGAGGCACGGTCACCACAAACGCGCTTTCCCGGCCACCAGACAATTCGCGCAGCTTCTGCCCTGCGCTTGCCAGTAAGCCGTTTTCAATCAGCGCCTCGTAGGGACGCGGCGGAGTAGCGATTGTGACCCGAATCATGAATGTTCATCATAGCCCAGGGTTTCCTTCGGCGCGGTGGGGCGCGTGTTAACATTTTTGTAACAATATGGGGGCGGTTCCCTTTCAACCCGATTTTCTGGTGGTCGGCGCCGGTATCGCCGGATTGCGCGCCGCCATTGAGTTAGCCGAGGCCGGCACGGTGCTGGTGATGGCCAAACGCGAGGTGACGGAATCGAACACGCAGTGGGCGCAGGGCGGAATTGCGGCCGCGCTCAGCGACGAAGACGAAATCGGCCTGCATCTGCAGGACACGCTGCAAGCCGGCGATGGCTTGTGCGATTCCGCTGCCGCCAAAGTGCTGGTGGAAGATGCCCCGGCGCAAATCGAAGAACTGATTCAGTGGGGCACGGAGTTCGACCGCAAAGGTACGAAACTGACTTTCGGACGCGAAGGCGCCCACAGCCGTAACCGCATCCTGCATGCGCATGGCGATTCGACCGGCCGGGAAATTCTCCGCGCGCTTTATGCCAAAGCCAACACGGTGCGCCGCATTTCAGTGCAAGAGTTCGAGTTTTCGACTGCATTGCTCGTCGAAGATGGGCGGGTGTGTGGCGTCTCTCTCATCGACAGCGCAGGCGAGCAGCAAGCCGTGCGCGGGTCCGCGGTCTTGCTGGCTACTGGCGGACTGGGCCAGCTTTATCGCAACACGACCAATCCTGAAGTCGCTACCGGCGATGGCGTGGCTATGGCGTTTCGCGCGGGCGCCGAAGTCAGCGACATGGAGTTCATTCAATTTCATCCCACGGCGCTGTACCTGAAGAAGGCGCCCCGTTTCCTGCTTTCGGAAGCTTTGCGCGGTGAAGGCGCATATCTGCGCAACACGGAATGGCATCGCTTTATGCCCAAATACCATCCCATGGCGGAACTCGCGCCTCGCGATGTGGTGGCGCGCGCCATTACTCATGAATTGGAAATCAACCGCGCCAAGGACCCCGTTGTGTATCTCGACCTCACGCATCTGGATGCGGCACACGTAAAGGCCCGATTCCCGCGCATCCATGCGACCTGCCTGCAGTACAACATTGATCTCACCACCGACTTGATCCCAATTCGCCCGGCGGCTCATTACGCCATGGGTGGAGTGCGTTCTGACCTCGACGGCCGCGCTACCATTCCCGGGCTCTATGTCGCGGGCGAGGCTGCCTGCACCGGAGTCCACGGGGCCAACCGGCTCGCCAGCAATTCCCTGCTGGAGGGTCTGGTATTCGGAGCGCGCGCCGGCAAGAAAATGCGCGACGAGTTGCATGCGCACCGTAAGGTTGCCAACGTCCGCCGTGCCGTTTCAAACGGCCCGGTCGAAACTGCAACGGAAGGGATTATTCAGGAGATTCAAGAACTGATGTGGCGCGATGTCGGCATCGTGCGAGCCGGAACGAGCCTGAAGCAGGCGATGGAAGAACTAGAAAAGATCCGCCCTCGGGTCGCGCATCCCAAAACTCGGCGAGGCTATGAAGCGCAGAATCTTTGGCAGATTGGAATGCTGGTTGCCCGCTCCGCGCTGGCACGCGAGGAGAGCCGCGGCGCCCACTACCGCACCGACTTCCCCGACCACAACGACGCGAAGTTCCTGAGGCACTCGATTGTAAAGGGCGAGTTGATCCGCTTCGCGTGAAGTTCGGCCTGAGCCCTGTTGAGACCAACCTAAGGTGCGTCGCCGAGGGTCGCTCCCAGGGTTGTGAGGGTGGGGGCGATTTTCCGCTAGTTACGTTCGGCTCAGGCTTTTCTTACGCTTATCCGGGAGGATTTGAGAGGCTCGCGGCCACATCCACAACGACAGCCAATTGAACAATTGCAATGTAGAATGGGCGGTGGCCATGAAGCAGCTGCCCGATATTATGACCTCGGCAACCTTTTGGGCGTCGATTGCGACCATGTGGGCTGCGTCGGGCGCGTGGTTTACTTACGTGGCCGCCGCCGTGGATTCCCGGCAGAAGACCTACGAGGGGATATTGAGCTTGATCGAGGGATTGGAGGCCGAGCTCGCGCTAGTCAGCCAGTGGGCCGCCGGCGATGAGGGGAACCAAGGCTATGTGTCGAAAACAAGAGCCCATCTCAGAAAGGAGCACCTCGACTGGTTCAACCCAAGCCGGTCCGTGTTCACTTTCAGCGCCCCGGTTCTCAACAATGTGACGAACTCGCCCTACGCCAAGTCCCTGCCACCCATCATCCGCCCGCTCGTGATGCTAAACCACTCCGTCCGACGGTTGTTTGAGAACATCGAGCGCTACCAAGCATTCGTGTTTGGGGATACTGCGAAGTACCAAAGCGTACTCCGGAAGTTTGCGGTTAACCCGGCGAGCCTGGGCGCTTCTACCACGCCGACGAGCATAGCTTTGCCTGATCCCTCCCAGATAGGCTTGACACCGGAAGAGCAAATCTATGTCAACCACATCTTCATGATGAACGAGTGGATACACCAGCTCACCATCGGTGGCGCCGACTCGGCAGACGAGTTTTGCCTCTACAGGGCCTTCCGCACTGCGCGAAAGGCGCTTCAAGAGTTCAAACAAGGGTTGAAGCGGGAGCCGCTTCCGAACTGGTTCCCGCTCTTGCACATCGTGGCGGTCGCGCTGGCCCTGGTTGGCTTTTGGCAGGTAATGAGATGGCTTGGAATATGGTGAGGCCCGCCCTCTCGTTTTGCGGCTAATTGGGCGCATGGAAAGCAACACGGGTGATTACCGCTGAGAACAGACCGTAGCCCTTCTAACCTGCATTGACCGCGCTCAGCCCGCAGACCGACGAAGAATCCATCCAACCCTGCCTTACTGGCGCTGATGTCCTACTCTGCAGCTTTGGGGTGCACCAACGACGCCAACACGCTGATCAGCAGCACTGCAGCCACCACGGCGAGCGCGACAGTCGTCGGAATCGGATAGTAATCCGCGGCCAGCATCTTTGCGCCAATGAAAATCAGCACTACCGACAGCCCGTAATGCAGGTAGTGGAAGACTTCCATCATTCCTGACAGCACAAAGTACATGGAGCGCAGGCCGAGCAGCGCGAAGACATTCGACGTGTACACGATGAACGCCTTCAGGGTAATGGCCAGCACGGCAGGGATGGAATCGGTGGCAAACAACAGGTCCGTCGTCTCCACAATCAGCAGCACGGCGAACAGGGGCGTGGCGTACAAACCGGGCTGTCCCTGGCTAAAACCGATTCCCCGAACCCAGCGCCTAAAGGCGCTTTGATTTTGTGACGTTTCCGGCATGCCTGAAGGCATGCCCTGATACGAATCTCGGTTTTCGGCACCAGCCATCTGGTGCCCCAGGTTCGCGCCCTGGTTTTGGGGCGTTAACCTGGGCGCCACTTGCCGCCGCACAAAGAAGCTTTCCCCTTCGTAGTCTTCCGTGACCGGCATCCATCGGCGGAACAGGCGGAGGACGGGATTTTTCTCCGGCTCAACCGAGACTTCTTCCCCGCGAAAAAGCTTCGCTCCGCTGTAAATCAGGAACAGCCCGAAGATATATGTGACCCAGTGGAAGGCGTGGATCAGCCCAATGCCCACCAGGATGAACACGCCGCGCAGAATGATCGCACCGAGAATGCCCCAGAACAGCACCTTGTGTTGCAAGTCGGCGGGGACGCGGAAATAGCGGAAAATCAGAAGAAAGACGAAGAGATTATCGACGCTGAGCGCCAGCTCGATGAGATAGCCGGCGGTGAACTGCATGGCCGGTTCGCGGCCGCGCCAGAAATAGACGAGAACGGCAAACCCGGCCGCCATCGCCATCCAGCTCAGGCTCCAAGCCAGCGCCTCGCGAAACTTCACGGCATGCGCTGGCCGGTGAAAGAACCACAGGTCGATGGCCAGCATGCCCAGCACGAACGCGTTGAACAGGACCCAGAAAAGTGGCTGGCTCAAGTTGACACCTAGTTTGGATCCAGAGTTTTTCTAAGCAAGCAGGAAGAGTCCACCCTTTGACCCCAGGCGCTGAAGCGCGTACTCATGATGAGAGAGCTTATCGCAGCGCTGGAAGCGCTGCGCCACCCAAAACCGCGTTTGCACGGCATTTTTACGCGCACTCTGAAGGTGTGCCCTTTCAAAACCCCGGTTCTGAAACTCACCTCTTGTCCAGCATCTGGACTGTTTCAAGCGTCACCGTGCCGACAATCTCCAGGCTCTTGGGACTGAGTTTGTCTACCGTGTCCTGGGTGGTATGCCAAAAGACATTGTTGTAGCCGTAATCGAAATCGATCAGGTCCGCCGAGGGTACACCCAGAGCCAGAAACGGTTGATGGTCGTCCTCCATCGGGATCGTGCGGCCGAAGAAATGGGATTGATACCCCAGACGAGTCGCAGCCTGATAGATCATGTCCTCGAGCCAAGGCGTGGAGGTTTGCTCGCGCTCAATGTTCAAATCAGCATCGCCGATCATGTCTTCCAGCAGGAATGCCTTGATCTTTTTGATCGTTCCGTCGGCCTGCCACTTCTGCGCCAGATGCCGAACGCCGTACAAGCTCTCGGGATCGTACCACGGCAGCCGCATGGATTCTTCCGCGTCGTCCCAGAGCAGCCAGACGCTGTAGCCGTCCAGTTTTCTTCCCCGCAACTGGTTGGCAATTTCCAACAGCAACGCGCTGGACGAACCGCCGTCATTGGCGCCGATATATGACGTGTCCCGCAAAGGCCAGTTGGTGTCGTAATGGCTGGCGATCACGATGATGCCGTCGCGGGTCCCGGGAAACTTGGCAATGATGTTGCGAACAGGAAACTTGCCTTCGCTGGTATCGATGGTAAACGCATCGTCTTCGACGGTGTCGCCCTTCAGGTGAGCGAGGATGTAGTCTTCCACCTTCTTGTGATTGGCGCTTCCGATCGGCCGCGGCCCAAAGGCGACGATGTCTTTCACATACTGCATAGCGCGCGCGGAATCGAAAGACGGAGGCGGACCGGCAGGCATAGGTGCAGCGGCGGTTTGCGGCGAGTTCTCAGCAGGGGCGACGGCGGTCTGACTGGGTGCCGCGGCTGAGGCATTCTTGCTCTGGTTACATGCAGCGGCGGCCAGCAAAATCGCCAGACACAGCGCGCTCGTAGCTCGATAGCAGCCAGTATGGTTCACAGGCTTCTTGGCAACTCCTCGAAGGAATCTCTGAACCAGGCTTCTCGCGGGCGAGGGCGCCCGCGCCACACGCCCGCGTTGTTCAGACATCTTCACGACCCCTTCCGCTCCCGGCGCGCCTTCCTCTGCTTCGGATGCACCAGCCACGCAATCCCGATGCTCAGCACGTAGAGTCCTACCATGGGCGCGGCAAAAATGCACATATTCAAGATGTCGGTGGTCGGCGTCAGGATGGCCGCAATAATAAAGATCACAAGAATCGAATAGCGCACGTTGCGCCACATCCAGCCCGCGCTGATCACTCCCATCAGCGCCAGAAAAAACACCAGGATGGGCATTTCAAACACTACACCCATGCCCAGGATCACGGTAAGGAACAGATCGACATACTCGTGAATGGTGATCATGGGCTGAAACTGTTTGCCATAGCCGATCAGGAAATCCAGCGCCGCCGGATAGACCAACTTGTAGGCAAAGAATCCACCCGAGAGGAACAGGGCGACTGTGGAAAACATGAAAGGCAGCACGTACCGCTTCTCGTTGCGGTAAAGCCCCGGAGAGATAAACATCCAGAGCTGAAACAGGACGAACGGCGAAGTCACGAACAATCCGGCCAGCGCCGCAACCTTTAAGTAAAGGTTGAAAGGATCGGTGGGGTTCAAATAGACCAGCGTCTGCGGCATGTTGTTGCGTTGCAGCGCGTCCATGATGGGCTTCTGCATCCAGCCCACGATGTTGGAAGCATAACCCCAGCACACAAAGAACCCGATCACGACGGCCAGAATGGAGTAGAAGATCCGCCGCCGCAGTTCCTCCAAATGATCGAGAAAGCCCATGGCGGGCATGGCCTCTTTGGGAGGCTTCCCGGAAGGAAGTTCGGCTGTAATCTCAGGCATCGGGAGCCTTCACCAAGGGCGGAGGTTCGGGACTGGGTAGAGGCTGGATTTCCGCCCGGGCGGTCGTCAACTCAGGGCTGGCTACTGGTTGGGTCTGAACGACGTCAGATTCCGCTGCCGGATCCGGCTTCGCGGAGAGGCTGGCGATCACTCCCAGCGGCCGCTGCGCGGGCGGCAAGGGCTTTTGATCCATTTCCAGGTGCGATATCTCGGCCTCGATCTGCGACTTGAACTCGTAGGAGGCCCGGCGCAGGTCGTTCATCACCTTGCCGACCTGGCGAGCAATCTCCGGCAGCTTTTTCGGCCCAAAAATCAGCAAGGCCAGAAAAAACAGGAAGATCGTCTCGGAGAAGCCCATGCAAGTCATCATACTGCCGGAGGGCAGAAGGCGGCAAAAGCTCTTGGCTTTTAGTTTCTGGCTCTTGGCCTTTGACCTCTCCAGCGCGGATATACGGCGGCTGTACCCAGGGTCCGCTGCGGGAATGAGAAAAGGACCGATTACGCAACTTAATGTATATTTACGGGTTGTTAGCCTTGAAGTTTCAACCAGAGGAGAAACTATGAACAAACGTACAATCAGTCGGATCTTAGTAGCAGGCGCGTTTTTCGCATTGGTCATGGTCGGGGTGAATGCTATGGCCCAGGCGGCGCACCCGGCAATCCCCAGCACCACCGGGCAAGTCCCCGCCAAGGGATCTCCAACTACGAAGGCAGAGCAAACTGCCGCGCAAAGTAACCCTGCTTGCCAACAAATCCTCACCGAATGCAAGAATTTGGGATTCATTGTGGGACAGTGGAAGAAGGATAACGGTCTCTGGAAGGATTGCTTCGACCCCGTGGTGAACGGTGGCAGCCCCACGCGCGATGGAAAGCCCATCAAGGTTCCGGTCAGCCCAAGCGTCGTTCAGCAGTGCCAGGCATCGAGAGGACATAAGCAGGCTGGCCAAGCGGCGGGCGGCCAGACGGCTAAGCCGAGCGCCCAGCCCGTGAAACCGTAGAAAGACCCCGGCACTTCGCGGGAAGTGCGGCAACTGGGGTAACCAGTAAATGGAGTCGTGTTTGAGCTGACTGCTTGAATCGCGCTCGCGCCTGAGGGGTGCATCGGGTTATTGAGAAGAAACGCACCCCCTGCGCGGCCCTTAGTTTTGTTGTCCGCACTGGGCGGCGGGGTACAGATAGGTCAAAGCGAACCGGATCGGAACCCCTAGGAATCCGAAAGTCAAAGGCCGCGGGCAGGAATGCCCGCGCTACACAGCCCGCCAGAGCCGAAATCGCACCGCATCCCAACGTTCCCGCATCCTATGTAGCTGAGGCGGACGGCGTTGTGGTTACCTCCGGTGCCTGCGATTCGGGGTCAAAGCGAGGTGCCCATGCTATACTGCCCAAAGATGCGGTCTCGGGGGCATTTGTCCGCTAACTGAAGGAAAACACTAAGATGGCACGTAGTTCTCGCAGTTCACTTGTAGCGATAGTTCTTGTCCTTGTCACCTGCGGTCTGCTGGGCATGGTCTTTGGCCAGAAGCTCAACCCCACAGCCGCGCCCGACGCCGATTCTGAGGTGCGCGACAGCCTGCACCAGTTCACCCAGGTTTACGACATGGTGGAGCAGAACTACGCCGAACCGGTGAACGCCGACAAAGCCATCTATAACGGCGCCATCCCGGGCATGCTGCACGTGCTCGATCCGCACTCGAACTTCTTCGATCCCAAGCAGTACTCCCTGCTGCGCGAAGACCAGCGCGGCAAGTACTACGGCGTCGGCATGACGGTGGGTCCGCGAAACAATAAGGTCATCGTGATTGCGCCTTTTGTGGGCACACCTGCTTACCGCGCCGGCATCCGGCCCGGCGATATCATCGTTGCAGTGGATGGCAAGCCGACGGATAACATGAGCACCAGCGACGTCGCTGACCTGCTGAAAGGCCCCAAGGGAACGACGGTTCACATCACCATCATGCGCGAGGGGGCGGACAAGCCGCTGGAATTCTCTGTGGTGCGCGACGAGATTCCCCGCTATAGCGTCGATCTCCACTTCCTGATCCGGCCGGGCGTAGGTTACATGCACGTCACCTCCTTCAACGAGACCACGGAAAAAGAAGTGCAGGATGCGCTCGACCAGATGGGCGATTTGAAAGGCCTGGTGCTCGATCTGCGTCAAAATCCGGGAGGCTTGCTCAACGAAGGAGTCGGCGTGGCCGACAAGTTCTTGCACAAGGGCCAGTTGATCGTTTCGCACCATGGGCGCAATTCGCAGGAGCGGCGCTACTCGGCGACGCATGGCGATGGCGGCAAGGATTATCCGCTGGTGGTGCTGGTGAACCGGGGGACGGCGTCGGCGGCTGAAATTGTGGCCGGGGCGATCCAGGATCATGACCGCGGATTGATTGTGGGCGAGACCACGTTTGGCAAGGGGTTGGTGCAGACCGTGTATCCGCTGTCAGAGAATACCGGCTTGGCCCTGACTACCGCGAAGTATTACACGCCCAGCGGACGCTTGATTCAGCGCGATTACACCAATCTCTCACTCTACGACTATTACTTCGAGCGCGACGAGGACAGCGGCAATAACAACAATACAGCGAACCGCGAGGTGAAGCTGACCGACAGCGGGCGGACGGTGTACGGCGGCGGCGGCATCACTCCGGACATCAAGTTTGATCCGATCAAGAGCAACCACTTCCAGGACACCTTGCTGCAGCATTATGCGTTCTTCAACTTTGCCAAGCACTACATGGTGAATCACCATCCCGGCGAGAAGTTCGAAGTGGACGATGTGGTTTTGCAGGAGTTCCGTAAGTTTCTCGACGACGAGAAGATTCCATACACCGAAGCGGACTTGATGGCCAACAACGACTGGGTGCGCTCCAGCATTAAGAGCGAGATTTTCATCGATGCCTTCGGCCAGGAAGAAGGCCTGAAGGTGAAGGCGGAAACTGACCCTGAGGTGGTGAAGGCGCTGGACCTGCTGCCGCAGGCCAAATCGTTGGCGGACAACGCAAAGAAGATCGTGGCCGAACGCACCAATGCCAAAGTGCTGGAACGGTAGACCGAGCGGCTTGGAAGTTTCGGTTTGAGGCCCCGCGAAGGCGGGGCCTTTTCGTAGCATAAAGCGCGGCTGCTTCTGTCCGTAACCGATCCGGCTTCCCCCATTCAGCCCTCTGTGGCTGGCTAGGGAGCAAACTCGAAAACTACGCCACAGCTCCCCCCCGCAATCGCCGTTCCCGCCATGCGACGTCGTGCCGAGAGCTTCACGAGGTAATTCAGCGAGCAAAGAAAATGGCCAGCCAGATCCAGCAGTCATCGGATCTGTGGGACCTGGAACATCACCTCACCCAACGTCGTAAAGAGATCGACCGCAAATACGACTATCGTTATTCGTAACTCACGCAGGTGTTCAAGAGACTGTTGCACGAAAAGCGACTCCGTGAGGAAGAGCTGCGCGATCTGCGCGACGACAACCTGAAGTCGATCCTTTCTTTCGCTGAGTTCTTGAGGGGAGTACGCGGCTTGACCAGGATTTATAGGCGTTACGCCGTTGCGCCCGCGGCAATGGTTGCAAACTCTTGCACATTCACTGCGAATCAAGTGCAATTCGTCGGTGGCGAAGATTTCATTCTTGACATCTTGCGAAACGGGCGTAGGATGCACTGTGGCGGGCTGAGCGCCAGTTCTCTTCTGTGAACTCTGCAGTCGGCCCAACGCCATAACCCACTATAGAACCTCAGGAGGATTTAATTAAGATGAAAAAAGTACTTTTTGTTCTCTCTTTGGTAGTGTTTGTCAGCGCCGCTCTGTGTGCGCAGGACACCGCTACTGTCAGTGCACGCACATCCAGTGAAATTCATCAAACTGTCGGCAGCCAAGCGGTTCCGTACGCTGAACCCGCCGCGCTGGTGAAGATTTTCAGCAACTTGGGCTCTAAAAAAGACGCATTTGACTATACGAACGGCTGGCTGATTCTCGGTCCCGACTCTTCGTACGGCGAACAACAGTGGATTGCGGAGCCTTTTACGCCAACCAAGAACCACACCGCGACCCAGATCAGGGCGGCGATGTTCTACTACTCCGGAGGCGGCACCGGCAACGACTTCAATTTCGGGATTTGGAGCGATGCTAGCGGCGTCCCGGGCAAAGAGCTCAACGGCGCCGACAAGAAGAACCTACCCACTTGGACTGGGCAATCTGGGGACTGCTGCAAAACCCAGAATGTAACCATCAAGGCCACCAAGCTAAAGAAGGGCACGCAGTATTGGATTGCCATGACCACCGATTCCAACGGCACGACTTCCTCGGGCGCGTGGGACTATGTGGTTGGCGATACCAGCGGTCCCGAAGCTAGCAATCACGGATCGGGCTGGACTGGTGTTAACGAAACGCTGAATGCCGCTGCTGTGTACGGCACGAAGTAGTTTTGGGTTGAGCCTGGATCCAGTGAGTCGGTTTTCTGGTAGGGAGGAGCCTCGGCTTCTCCCTTTTTTATGCGACGAGCGCCACACCGATGGACATGGCGACCTCAGCCACGACGAGGTTGCCCGGCCGGCCGTCACGCGCGACGCGGATTTCCCTGGAGATGTTTTCACTTTATGGGGCTTCCGTGGATTCAGTTCCACTGCGCGCTTGAACTTTCCCTGCCGATGTCTTGCGACAGATTCCCAAGTGAGGTTGTCAACAACTCTTCTGAATGCACATATTCATAGCACTCAGGCTGATCTGTCTGCGCATTACAATTGAATGACTTTCAGAGGAGGTCTTATTCATGCGGTGGTTAGTTTTGATGTTATGTTGCTCGGTCACTTTTTGGGCTGGGGCATCTGCCCAGCAGGCCCAACCAGGCGATAACCCGGCAAGCAACACGAAACCCGTCCCGCAGCCCCAGGTGGGCCCGGATGTGCCGGTCCTAACCATCGAAGGCCTTTGTCCGCCAGACTCTGCGGAGAATTTGCCGTCCCCGGCACCCGTAACCCCGGCGATTCCGGCCAGTGCGCAGGGTTCACAAGCAAGCCCCGATTCTGGCACTCCGCCTGACGCAGGTTGCAAGACCGTTCTTACCCGGGCAGAGTTTGAAAAATTACTCGGCTTGCTCCGTCCCGGGTTCCAGCCTTCGACTGGAGCAAATTTTGCAAGACGCTATGCCGAATCGTTATTGTTCGCTCAGCGCGCCCATGAGGCGGGTTTCGATCAAGATCCAACTTTTTTGGCCAGGCTCCGGTTCAACACTCTGCAGTTCATCAGCCAGAGCTACAGCCGCCAAATTAGCGACAAAGCTCAGAATGTCTCCGATGCTGACGCCGCGACATACTACCAAGACCATCTCGAAATGTTTGACCAGGTGGATCTAATGCGCGTTTTTATTCCCAGCCTGAAGGCGTACCCGGTTGGACCGAATGAACCTCAACAGCCCCCAGAAAGGCTCGCCTCGGATAAGGATGAATTGGCGCGGGAAGCGCAGAAGATCCACAGCAGGGCGGTTGCGGGGAGAGATTTTGAGAAACTGGAGTTAAGCGCTTACAAGCTTGCCGGAAACCCGGAACAAGCCCCTGCTGTGCATATGGGCAAGCTAACCCGTGGCGAAATTCCAGCGGATCGGCGGGACCTCATCTTCGGCTTGAAAATCGGCCAGATTTCAGACCTGGTTCCTGAAAGCAATGGCTGGAGCATCTTCAAGGTGCTCTCAAAAGGGAGAATGCCCCTGAGCGAAGCCAAACCGCAGGTTCGTAGGTTGAAGACCGAAGCCGCCTTGGACGCGGTTAAGAGCTCGGCTAAGATTGATTTGAATACCGAGTACTTCGCCGATCCCAACCTTTCGACCGTTCCTCCGTCGGTCAGGTAATTTCCATAGGCAAAAACGTGGAGTGGCGCACTTCTTGGAATCGCGCACCAGCATACCGCCGCTAACGTTGTAATCGGATGGAGTCAGTCGACTGCGTCTTTTCCATCACTCAAAATCCCTGGTTTGCGCGAACAAACGGCGCAGGCTTGCGCTATGACCTGATAGCAGAAGCTGACCGCTTCTCATCACAGAAAACGCTGGCATAGCGGGGTTATAACGCGCGGCGCACGGTCTCGCGGCTGAGGGCGAGGTTCTCCTCGCGGCACGGTTTTTCCGCCAGATGAGAATTGTTGAAGCCCTGGTACTTGCCGCGGGCCAGAGTCAAGATCCACTGCTTCTGAGGAAGAGAAACGGCCCAGGGCATGGGGCGTCCGCGATTGCCGTGGTGCACCCAGGCGGTGGAATCAGCGGCGCTTGAGGCGCTGCACCTGGCGTTGGCTCAGTTGCAGTTATGGGGTAACATTATCTTGGAGCATCTACACTGGCGATAAATTACCCGTCACTCATTGACGCCTATCCTCGCCTTCCGCTCCCTCGCATCTCTGGTAAGCTAACCCAATCAAATCTCGTGGGAGTTCGCAAATGTCCAAGTTATTCTCTCTTGCCTTGCTTTTCACCCTGCTCGCCCAAACGACTCGTACGGAAGCAGCACAGGCAGGCCCGACAACGAATCGCAAGTGAAAGCTGCCTCCTCGAAGGAACTGCGACGGGGCCGCCAGGAACCAGCCCCATCCGGGGCGGAATAGTTTAGCCCGGGGCGGAAGCCCTGGGTAGAGGTAAGTAATAAGCGAGTCCCGGAGGGCGAAAACACCAGCAGAGATAATTCCTGGACTTTACAAGCCTGCCCAAAATTAAAAGGCGTCCTGAGACTTCAGTTCAGGACGCCTCGGCAGCCCTCCCCCAGAACTGCCAAACCACGATTGGATAGTAGCCCGGAGCCCTATTCGTGTAAATGTCACTTTGGTAATCGGCAAAGTTAGTGCGGTAATCAAGGCCCAGCTTCCGGAAGTAACCAGGTGGGACCGGCTGGTTGGGGCTCAGTAGGACAGCTTCTCTAGACGGGGATTGAACGCAATGGCTTCAAAACAGAAGTCAAGAAACTCCAGAAAACACTTGCCCAAGCAAATCACCGCTTCTGCCAGGTGAGGCCGGCGTCTTCCGTTGTCCAGACTTCGCCGGAGGCGGTGTTCAGGCGTCCATGCTCGAAATCGGCAAACTCCACCCCAATGATGTCGGCGGTGAGCGGCCGGCCGTCGGTGATGGGCTGTACTTTCACCCAATGCTCGCCAGCATCCTCGGAATGGTAGAGCGCGCCAGCCGTGCCGCCCACCCAAATGTCGAGACCATTGGCCGCCACTGCACGCAGGCTGGCCTCAAGCGAAACCGTAATCGGCTCCCAACTGCGGCCCATATCGAAGGAGCGCTGCAGAGTCCCGTCGGCGGTCAGCGCCCAGCGCGGAATCGGCATTGCCCTTGTCTTGAGCAATGGGCCGGTAGTTGGCTTAGCAGTCCATGACATGGCCATTCCGCCCGCCATCATCGGGTTGGAACTCGAAGACTCGGCTAGTCCAATATCCTCTTTCGCGCGGCCAGGAACCACAGCGCCATTGGCAGCGCGGGCCACCATTTCCCTGCTTGCCGCACCTCTTTCGCTTGGCGCTTGGATCGTAGCTTTCGGCGCAAGCTCAACTCCTGTCGCCACGCTCGAGCCCTGGGATTGCGTCGCCTCCGGCTGAGGAACTGGCGCGGCAGGCGCAGAAACTGCACTTCGCTTCCCCTCGCCAGAAATAGTCTGCCGGAGTTCCCTCTCGCGAAGCGTAACCGCCGCGCCGACCACGACCACACAAGCAATCGCCGCTCCCCAACGCAAAACCGGCCAGGAAAACCAGGGAGTAGAGACCGGCTGACGAGCAACATCCGCCGCGACCAGTTCTGGAATCGCCAGCGCAACAACTTCTCGGCATCCCGAGCACTGCGCCAGATGATCAAGAACCTGCAGGCGTTCATGATCGGCCAGCGATTTCTCCACAAGAGCCGCCAGCAGATTCGCATCCGGATGCGGGTCCGGCACTGCCGTGCAACTCGCCAGCCTTCGAATCACGATTTTGGGGACATCTGCCATTTCCTAGGTGCCCTGCTCGGAATCAGCCCGGTTCTTCTCCCGCTTCCGCCTTCTTTTCAGAGAACGCCGGATGTGCATCTTCTTGCATCAGCCGTTTGCCAATATTCACACGCAGGTCCCGCACGTCCACCTGCATCGCTTCCTGCGCCTGCCGACGGCTCATACCACGCCGTCCCAGATTCGCTAAGATCTGCTTCCGCAGTGACTTAGCCAGCTTGTCCAACTTGCGGCTGATGGTCGATTCGTGCACCCCCAGGGTGCGCGCAATCTCAGCCAGGATGCGGTCATCCAGAAAGTAAGCAGCCAGGACGAACCTGTCCGCAGCGGGCAGCGCAGCCAGTGCCTCATCCGTCGCTGCCTCGACTCGAGGATCGACCGCAACCACCTCCTCCCGCTCGGGCGCGGCAAACTGCGCACCCTCCTCGCTTTCCTCGTCCAGGCTGACCAAGCGGCGGCGACGGCGATATCGATTGACGTGCTCCTGCGCCATGACCGTACGCAGCCAGCCTTCCAGCGAGCCGCGGCCGGTGTAGGACGCCAGCTTGGAGACGCGCTGCCCGTCGCGGGTTGAAGTGCCGTAGAGGTCGGCATACATGGAGTCAGCCAGCTCGCGGCCGGCTGAGCTTTCCCGCGTGATGTAGTTGGCTACCTCGAACAGCTTCTCGCGATAGCGCAGCAGAAACACTTCCCAAGCCTTATTGTGGCCAGCAGCACAAGCCCGGGCCAGCGCCAATTCTTCAATCCGCAAAGAGCAGCAGAACGCGTGGATTTCTTTCGCGGAAGCGCCCGGCGCGTATTTCGCCGCAACTTCGCTCAGGATGCCAGCAAAATCCTCGCGGCTCAGCCCGAACGATTCGGCCTTGCTCTTGGGATAAAGCTCGGCGACGCTGCGCTCCAGTCCCACTTGGAGAGCAGTTCCCGCTTTCGCGTCTTTCTTGGGGATGACTGGCATGGGCCGGTCTGAATACTACCAACTTTTATTTTAGACGCCTGCAGGGGAAAATTAGTCATTGGCAGCGAGGATTCTGTTCGGGACACTAGCTGATCTAGTAGTACTACCGCCCCGTCTGTCGTTTCGGCCAACGCTCCGAACGTCACTCAGCCGGACACGTACTTTGGTGCCAGTTGTGCGACCGCTTGCGGCGCGTGATAATCAGACAGCTCGCACCGAGCATCCGGGAGACAATTCAACATGAAACGCTTCGCACTGGGCTTCGGCCTGTTCATACTCTTGCTTCTCAACCTTTCAGCCGCTGCACAACCGCAGAAAACATCCGATGAGTCGGCCGTTCGCGCCGTCGTCGCCGACTACATTGAAGCCTATTACACCGGCGATGCCGCTCGCATGGAACGATCGCTGCATCCCCACTACCTGAAACATACGGTCTTCAACTCTGAAGGCAAAGTCCGCATGAGCGAAACCACCGGCCTGCAGATGGTGCAAGACATCCGCTCTGGTCCCACCGATCTGCCCGCCTCGGAACGAATCGAGCAGATTACGGTGCTCGACGTAGCCGGCGACATCGCATCCGCAAAACTGGTGACCGCGCACTGGACCGATTACCTGACGCTCTCCAAGTGGAACGGCGAATGGAAAATCGTGTCGGTTTTGCTCAGAGAGGCCAACTGAAAAATGGTCTTTCTCTAATATGTCATCCCAACTGCGCGAAGAGCAGCAGGCGCGCAGTCGAAGGACCCCGAGGATGTCGGTGCCACTTTGCCTGCTTTTCAGGGAGTTCTCCCCTTGGACCGTCGCGGAACACACTAACGGGCCTGCAACTGCACCGACACCAACCGAACCTCGCTTGTAAATGTTCCCGTCGAGCGCGAGTAGGTCACAAAGATCGTCTGTCCGCCGTTGACGTCATATTCCGCATGAGCGTGCGCGTCGTAGACGTTGCCTTGCACAGGCTGCATGGCCACAAATGCGACGGCCTCCGCCGACCACGGGCCTTCTGGCTGGGGCGATGTCCTCATCATGACGTTCTGCGAAAATGGCGGGCTGTAAACCGCAACGTAGTGCTGAAGAAAGCTGTTCCAAGACACGCTGACGATGCTGCTCCCGTCAAAAACCGAGACCGCGTCGCTTACTTGCGACGACCAGTTGCCGTTGCCTGCATAAAATGTCCAGGCATTGCGGTCTTGCACATTGCCGGGATCGACTTTTCCCAGCCTGCATCCTTTGTCGGCGCCATTCGTGGGAGTCCCGCAACCATAGACGTACAGCGTCCCGCCGCTGATGAACGCTGCCGTCCCAAAATTAGGCTCGTTCTCATTGAACATCAGATCGGGATGACCAGCCACATTCGGCGGACTGAAAACCGGCCGCTGCGGCTGTTGCTGAAAATCCTGCCAAATAGCGACGGAACTCCCCATGCCTTGGAAGTTGAAACTTCCTGGTAAGGCATATACCACGCCATAGAAAACCAACGCCCGGTTTCTGGCAGTGTCCGTCACAATGGACGACGGCCACAGGGCCCAACGCGCTCCGCACGGCTGTTCTACACAAGGATTGCCCGCGTGAGCGGCATTGAATGCCTGCTCCGCTGGCGTCTCCACCAGAATCATGGTTGGCGCCCCAATAGAGTCCAGCCGTTCCTGAAAACCAGCGATGCCGTCGTGCGCGTTGAGGTCTTTAGTGAACGACCACGAATCGCTGATCAGGCTGCGGCCCTCCGCGTCGGCGTGAGCCAGAAACGTGTCACCATACAGCCACACTGAGTAGCCTTGAAACAGCGCGCTGTAGGCGCCATCGCGGCCGAGAATGTCAGGAATGGTCGGTATTGGCCCCAGGTCTGTAGCCTTCACGACTTTCAAGTCCGGCGGCGGCCCCGGATTTGAATTGCAGCCCGCGAGTCCAATAACCAAGAGCAAAGAGAGCCAGCAAACGCAAGCAACCAACCGCACCGGCGGGCGCCGGTTGCTCACCGGCGCCTGAAGTGTCATCCGGGCGGAACAGGATGGTGCCATAGCTGTCGATCGTCGCAGGGATGCCTACAGCCGTATTGTAGGATGCAAAAGGGCCTGTGGGGGGCAAAACTCCTCGAAGTGAATCAGGTCACGATCTTCCACGAAAAGTCAGAAGCCGCGAGATTTCCGCCCACAGGGCGTGGACGGTGCCGGTTGAAATAAACGGCCATCCCAGCAGCATCACCGCAGCCACCGCCGCAAACGTCCGCCAGTTGGTTGAAGGAGCAGCGGCGAGTTGCGGAGAAGCTGTTTCGGACGGGGGGCAAACCGCGTCGTCACCAAGATTGTCTGTACCCCCTCCGTTGCTACCCCAGATACGCATGCTCTCAGTCTAGGGTTGCGAAGCCGAGTGGAAAAGTTACGTCGGGGAACTGCCAAGGTTACCTTCAGAATTGCCCGGCAAACACCCCGGAGAAGAAAAGCTCGGCATATTGCCGCGCAAGTTGCTCAGCGTCCAGTTTTCCTTCGGGGCGGTACCACTGGTGAATCCAGTTGATCATGCCTAACAGGGCAAAAGCTGCTGCGCGCGGCGTGACGTCGCCGCTGGAATGGCGCGCCTTTTGCACTTCGGCGACCAGGCTTTCCACGAAGTGCATGTAGTCCTTCTTGCGACGATTGATGCGGCGGCGCAACGACGGCGGCAGAGGATGGTTTTCGTGCAACATGATGCTGATCTCGCGATCGCTTGGGCTCAGCACGACTTCCACGTGGCGGCGGATCAGGTCGCGAAGGCGCTGCTCCGGGTCGGAAACTTTCAGCACCGGCTCAATCACCCGTTCCTGCGTGATCTTCATGGCCTGCTCCATCAGGCTGAACAGAATTTCGTCTTTGCTCCGGAAATGGTGATAGAGTCCGCCTTTGCTGAACCTAAGGGCGGCAGCCACATCGTTCATGGAAGTGGCGTCGTAGCCGCGCCGATGGAATAACCGGGCCGCGGTGCGGAGGATTTCCTGACGTGATTCGATAACGGCCGCACGAGCCATCGCAGGAAGGATATACAGTCAAGCTGCGGAATGCCAGCCGGTCTCCAACCCGCGGCCATGCATGACCATGGCGCACTAAGGTGGGCAAGACAACGAAGACTACTTGGCGTCCGCCTTGGGAGCATCCGCAGCCGGCTTTTCCGGGTCCTTCATTCCCTCTTTGAATGCGCGGATGCCATCGCCCAGTCCCTTACCCAGTTCGGGCAACTTCTTGGGCCCAAACACCAGCAGCGCAATGAACGCGATCACCAGCAGGTGCATCGGTTGAAACAAACCCTCACCCATCTGAAAAACCTCCTCTAAGCTGGTCTTCTACCCCAGCTACCTAGTCCCTATCATGATCTCAGCATGCCAGCCCACAGCCCTATGGTTGCTATCACTGCTCGATGTGATGCACATCACCCCGGGCAAGTTCCATGAGAATATCTGCCCGGCCGGTCTTATTGCCGCAAGCTCAAGGTGCCCAGAGCCGCCTGCTGCCGGGCAATTAGCGCTTGCACGCCCTGTCCGGCCAAGGCAATCATGCGTTTCAATTGCTCTTCCTCGAAGGTTTGGCGCTCCGCCGTGGCTTGCACTTCCACTAACTTGCGGCCCGAGGTCATCACGAAGTTCATGTCCACCTCGGCTCGCGAATCTTCTTCATAGCAAAGGTCCAGCAATATCTCTCCGTCCACGATGCCGGCGCTGACTGCGGCCACATAGTCACGCAGCGGTACCGAAGTCAAAGTCCCGGCCTGGACCAGTTTCTCCAGCGCCAGCCCCAGCGCCACGAAAGCTCCCGTAATCGACGCCGTGCGCGTGCCGCCATCGGCCTGAATCACGTCGCAGTCAATCCATACGGTGCGCTCGCCCAGCCGCGCCAAATCCGTAACTGCGCGCAGCGAACGCCCCACCAGCCGCTGAATTTCATGGGTGCGCCCGCCGGGACGGCCTTTGGTCACCTCACGCGGCGTGCGGGTCAAGGTGGAGCGTGGCAGCATGGCATATTCCGCCGTAATCCAGCCTTTGCCCGTATTGCGCAAGAACTGGGGTACGGTTTCCTCCAAGGAAGCCGTGCAGATCACGCGCGTGTTACCGAGCTCGATCAGCACCGAGCCCTCGGCGGTGTGAATGTAGTCCGGGACAATGTTGACTCGGCGAAGCTGATCGGCAGTACGGTTATCGGATCGGTAAACCATCGCCGCGATTGTAACTGATTTGCGGCAGTCTGCCCCACCCTTTTCGTGCTTACGTCAAGGCGGTCTTCTGCGGAGCTTCCACGCCCACACCCAGCGCCGCCAGACACTTCCTCGCCGCCTCGTCGCCAGTGCGTATGCAATCGGGAACGCCGATGCCCCGGTATCCATTGCCCGCAAGTGCCAGGCCGGGAAGCTGCTGCAAGAAACCGTCAATGCGCTGGAGGCGCTCCAAATGGCCCACGGGATACTGCGCCATGGCTCGGCGCCAGCGGTACACGCGCGTGAACAGCGGCTCCGCGTGCAGGCCGATGATTTGGGCCAGTTCGTCGCGCACGATTCTCAGGATCTGATCGTCCGGCGCGTCGAGCAGCGCCTCGTTCCGCGATCCGCCAATGAAGCAGCGCAACAAGGCGCGATCGGGTGGGGCGCGGTGCGGAAACTTGGTGTGAACGAAGGTCGTCGCCATCATGCGCGTGCCTTCGCTCCGCGGAATCAAGAAACCGAATCCAGGGGGCAACATCTGACGCACTTTCCCCTCATAGCCCAAATTGACGGTGATCGATGACGTGTACTGCACGCCTCGCAACTCCGCAGCCAGAGCGGAGCTGGCGATCTCGACGAGATCAGCCGCGATGTGCGCTGGCGTGGCGATGACCACTGCATCGAAATGGTCCGAAGCGTAGCCAGCCGAGACTACCCATCCGCCATTCTGCGGCTGCACCGATTGCACCGGACTATTGACTCGCAAGGCTGAGGCCCTGAGCTGCGAGACCGCAGTATCGGCGATGGCTTGCATTCCACCGGTGAGCGCCGTGAATAGCGGCCGTGGTGGCGCTTTTGCGGCCTGCGCCATCTTTCGCCGCGCCGCCAACATGCCGCGGCCGAGGCTGCCGTATTTGGCTTCCATCTCGGCAAAGCGAGGCAACGCGGCGCGCGCGCTCAACTCGCCGGCTCCGCCGCCATAAACCCCGGAGAGCAATGGATCGGCAAGGCGGTCCACCATCTCCGGCCCATAGTGGCGCTCAACCAACGACGCGACGGTTTCGTCAGCTTCGGCTTTGCGCGGCGGATGAAACCACTCCCGCGCCATGCGCAGCTTGGTACCCACAGAGAAAAGCGGGGAGAATACGGTGGGCAGGATTTTTGTCGGCACCATGAACATCAGGCCGTCGGGAATGACAACCAGACGGCCCTTGACCACAATGTAGGTTTTGCGGTCGGCGTCGTTGGAGGCGACCAGTTGATCACCGATGCCGAGTTCGCGGCAGAAATCAGATGCCCACGGCTTCTCGGTGAGAAACGAATCCGGGCCAGCCTCAATCTGGCAGCCTTCCACTTGTTCGGTCGCCAGCACACCGCCAAAGCGGCCGCTGGATTCAAACAGCGTGTACTCGACTTCAACGCCGGATTTGCGCTGTTTTTCCAGCGTGAATGCGGCCGACAGGCCAGCGCACCCTCCGCCAATAATGGCGATGCGCTTCATGACGCCTGCCTCAGGCGGGACAGCGCAATCTCCGCCAGCGCCTTGATCAACAGCGGAGAGCCATTCAGCGACTGCGCACGCCAAAGCGTCATCTCTTCTTTCTCCGCAAACTGTTTGAAGCCGATGTCGATGTCGTAGAGGATCTCGACGTGATCGCAGAGAAAACCGATAGGCTGAATGAAGACTTCGCGATATCCCTCGGCTCTGAGGTCGAGAATGGTATCTTCAACCGTCGGACCCAGCCACGACCCGCCAGACATGCCCTGGCTCTGGAAAGCGAACACCCAATCCTCCGGGTTCAGTTTCGCCTCGCGGGCCACCAGCGTAGCCGTCTCCTTGGCTTGCGCTTCGTACAGATCGCCTGCCGTGATGGTGCGCTGCGGCACGCTGTGCGCAGTAAAGATGACGGGAATCTTGGCTTCGCCTTGAGTCCGAGCGGTTCGCAGTCCCGATCGCAGCCTCTCCGCGAAGGCCTGGATCAGAAAAGGTTGATCGTGCCAGGACTCAACGAAGTCCACCGTGAACGGCGTTCCTTCCAGCGCCAGTGCGGAGCGATACAGACCCACGCTGGTGCGGGAGTTCTGTGGCGCCAGACAGATGGCCACCACGTGCCGGACGCCGTCGTTCGACATGGTGTGAAGAGTATCTGCGATATAAGGCTTCCAATTCCTCATGCCGACGTATACCGGCATTGCAAGTTCACGTGCCAGCAGGTCACGTTGCTCCATCGTCCAGCAGGTCAATGGAGAAACGCCAATCAAGCGGTAGCGGCGCTGAACTTCTTCGACGACGGACGGAGGCAGCCGCCGCCCGTCGGTCACCCGCACGAGAAATTCGGGTACCTCATCCGCAGATTCCGGGCTGCCGTGTGCCAGCAACAGAATTGCGTTCTTCGCCGGATTGGATGAAGCTGTCACTGCTTCGCTGCCGCATGCTCCTGCACGAATTTGGCCAGGGCTTTCACGTTATCCACTGGAGTTTCCGGCAGAATCCCATGCCCCAGATTGAAGATGTGTCCGGGTCGTCCACCGGCGCGGCGCAAAATGTCTTCAGCGCGCGATCTGACTTCTTTCCACCTCGCGAACAACACCACGGGATCGAGGTTTCCTTGGACCGCGCCCCGAAATCCGAGACTGCGCCAGCCCTCATCGAGCGGTATGCGCCAGTCCAAGCCGATCACTTCGGCTCCCGTCTCCTGCATGGAAGGCAACAATGTCGCACTGTCAGTGCCGAAATAAATGATCGGCACGCCGGTTTTCTTTTGGAGCGTCTGAATTAGTTTCGTGGTGTGCGGCAGCACGTAGCGGCGATAGTCTTCCACGCTCAAGCATCCCACCCAGCTATCAAATATCTGGATCGCATCAGCACCCGCGCGTACTTGCTCGGCGGAATATTCGGCGGTCACGGCCACCAGTTTCCGCAGCAGCTCATCCCAAACCGCCGGCGACAAATACATCATCTTCTTGGCATGTAGGTAATTCCTTGATCCGCCGCCTTCAATCATGTAGCTGGCCAGAGTGAAGGGCGCGCCGCAGAATCCGATGACCGGCAGCCGGTCGCCGAAGTGCTTGACGACCAGCCGAACGGCTTCCGACACGTATCCGAGCTCATCCGCCCGGTCCACTCGCAGATGCTCAACATCTTTCCGGGTACGGACGGGTTTCTCGATCACCGGTCCCTCGCCCGCCGCAAAATAAAATGGCAGACCCATAACTTCCAGCGGCAGCAGCAGGTCGGCGAAAATGATGGCCGCATCCACGCCCAAAATTTCTGCGGCGGTGATGGTCACATCCGCCGCGACCTCCGGCTTCTTGCAGATTTCGACGAGGGAATAGGTCTTCCGCACGGCGCGATACTCGACCATGTAGCGTCCAGCCTGGCGCATGAACCAGACCGGAGTGCGGTCCACAGGCAGCGCTTTGCAGGCGCGCACGAAGCGGGAATCAGGAGCAGACATAAACTTTAGAATGTAACACTTTCAGAGGAGGATTGGCGGGTGGACAAACACCGTTGCAACGGCATGCGACGTTGGTGTCCTAACCCTGCGTTAGCTTAACCAGCTTGTCAAGAAAGGACTTGCGTCCGGGGTTACAATGGTCGTGTTCGGCGCAAGGGGGATTCATGAAACCGCAACCGCCTAGAACGCCTTCCAGGCTTTCCGATTCCGTTTATCACCAGGTCAACATGTATGCACTCGCGGCGAGCGCTGCGGGAGTGGGAATGCTGGGGTTGGCACAGCCAGCCGAGGCTAAGATCGTCTATACGCGGACGCATCATGTCATAGGATCCAACGGCAGCTATTATCTCGACCTCAGCCATAACGGTATTACCGACTTCAGCCTCCTAAACAGGTTCCTGCCTACCAGTGGGGGAGGCTACGCACTGTACGAGAGGGCCGCCAAGGGCAATAGCGTTTGGGCCAGCGTCGACGACGGGGCGGAAGTTGCTGTCGCGCTGCGCCGGGGAACGCGGATTTCTGCTGGACGCCCCTTCTCCCACGACCCTGCTTTGCTAGCTGAAGCTATCTGGTTTGTAGCGTCGTCAAGAAGCTTTGTATTAGGCGACTGGGTGAACGTCGCCAATCGCTATCTGGGATTGAAGTTCCAGATTAAAGGGAAAACCCACTACGGCTGGGCGCGGCTGACTGTCAGAGTAAAGGTAAGAACCATCACGGCCACGCTGACCGGCTATGCCTACGAAACCGTACCGAACAAGCCCATCATCGCCGGCGAGACCAACGGGCCAGATGTGGTCACCATCCAACCCGCCAGCCTCGGGCACCTGGCGGCAGGATCGGCTGGACTCGCAGCTTGGCGCCCTAGGAAGTAACAACGCGCTGGCAGGACGCTGCCAATACCATTCACGGCCCAACCCCCAGGGTCGGAGCAATGTGATGCACGGCTTCTATCGGCCGCGAATGCTGTCCGCAGAACCTACGCTTTCTTCAGCAATGCGTTTCCCGGCGAGTTCAGCTCCAACCGATGCAGCTTAGCTTCAAGGCGCTTGCTGTCGGCTTCCTGGGCGGCTGCGGCGTGGCGTTTGCGAAGCTTCAAGATCTTTTCTTTGCGGGTACGGCGGCGGCGAATCTCTGGCCGCCGGCTGGGTGCTGACATCGGCAATTCTCCTCAGTTGGAATTGAAAGGGCTAAGCCCGGTGCTTAAAAGCTGGAACCTGCAACCGCCCCACGATGTCGGCAGCGGCCACCATACTCATTGAATCCGAGACGAAGGGAACTGTCAATCAGGGCCGCCAGGCTTCTCCGGTCGGGATGACAGTGTTTGATGAGCTGCGGCGCTTAGCTCCGCCTGGGCGGACCAGGGCGTCCGCCCCTACGTATGCCACTAACTTCCCCTCGAACTGCACGACCAGGGCCCATTCTTCACTAGCCTGTAAAAACATTGTCAACAGTTTGTCTCGACTGTAACGACATCCCCCTTTCCCGGTATAAGCTTATGCAAGTTACGGTAATTGACCGTCGTGGGGGCTGTGATGGAGCGGTCAGCAGTATTGCAGAGTGTAAGCCCGTTAAGGGTGTCGCAAGCAAAAAAGGTGCCAGAACTGGCCGATGGTGAAGGTGCAACAATGGAGAGAATCTTAGTAGTCGAGGACGACCACGCAGTGCAGAAAGCGCTGCGGCGATTGTTCGAAGGCGAGGGCTTTCAGATTGAGATCGCCCCCAACGGAAAGGCCGGTGTGGAGGCGTTCCGCAAAGCGCCACCGGCAGTTGTGGTGCTGGACCTGCGTTTGCCTTTGATGTCCGGCCGCGATGTCTGCCGGGAAATCAAGCAGCAGGCCCCCAATATGCCGGTGATTGTGTTAAGCGCGGCCAGCGATGTTTCTGACAAAGTCCTTTTGCTTGAGCTGGGTGCCGACGATTATGTAACCAAACCTTTCAGTCCGCGCGAGCTGCTGGCCAGAGTTCGAGCCGCCTTGCGCCGGACCGTCCGCGCCCCCAGCACCGACTTGGCTGTTTTCGACGGGATTTCAGTTGACTTTGTCAAAATGGAAGTCACTCGCGACGGAGAATCCGTGACCTTGACCGCCCAGGAGTTCAAGACCCTCAAGTTCCTGGTGCAGAACGCTGACCGCGTGATCTCGCGCGACGAACTGCTGAACGAGGTTTGGGGATATCAAAACTATCCCAGCACCCGCACGGTCGATAACCACATTTTGAAACTGCGGCAGAAATTGGAACGGGATCCAGCCAATCCCACTCACTTCCGTACGATCCATGGCATGGGGTACAAATTTGTCCGTTGAAGGCAAGGGTTCGTTGACGCAGCAGTTCGGGCTTGGGGAGAAACGTGCATGGTGAAGCTTCGGATGCGAACCAAATTGCTGCTCTCCATGCTGCTGATCTCTGCCGGTCTTACGGGCAGCAGTTTTCTGCTGGTGCGTCACAGCGTGCAGGCCCAGGTCCGGAGAAGCATTGTCGCCGATCTGCGCAATTCCGTCACCACCTTTCAGAACTTCCAGCATGAGCGCGAATTGACGCTGTCGCATCTGGCCGATCTACTGGCCGATCTGCCGAACCTGCGTGCGTTGATGACCACGCAGCACGAGGTCACCATTCAGGACGCTTCCACGGAGCTGTGGCAGTTGGCTGGCAGTGACCTGTTCGTGTTGGCGGACCCAGCCGGCAAGGTTGTCGCCTTGCACACCTCCTCGCCGGGATTTACCAGGGAGATGGCTCAGAGTTTTCTGCCGAACGCCGCCACTGAAAGCGCATCCCGTCAATGGTGGCTTGGCGCCCAGCATCTCTACCAGGTGTTTCAGAAGCCGATTTTTTTCGGCCCGGCTTCCGACAACCACCTGCTTGGGTATCTGGCCCTGGGCTATGAAATCGACGACAGTGTCACCTCGCAAGTCAGCCGCATCGCGGCCAGCCAGGTGGCTTTCTACTACGGGGATCATCTGGTGCGGAGCACGCTCGATCCTTCGCGCGAAGCTGAACTGGAGCGGCACCCGGTTGCGCACTCGGCCGGCGCATCGGAGTCGGAGGAAGTGCAACTGGGCGAAGAGAGATTTCTGGCAACCTCCCTGGAACTGGCGGCGGGAAGCTCCCTCTCGGTGCGTCTCTCGGTGCTTAAATCGTTCGACCAGGCGACCGCGTTCCTGGACAGCTTAAACCGGCTGCTGCTGGCAGTCGGCCTCACCGCCGTGCTGGGCGGCAGCGCCCTGGTGTTCTTCTTGTCATACACCTTGACCCGGCCACTGGCCAATCTGGTGGCAGGAGTCCGGGCGCTGGAGCGGGGCGACTTCAGTTACGCCCTCGACGAGCGTGGCAGTGACGAGGCTGCAGAACTCACGCGCGCCTTCAACCGCATGCGCGCCAGCCTGCGCCGCACTCAACAGCAACTGCTGGAAGCTGAACGGCTGGCTACGATCGGTCGCATGGCCAGTTCCATCTCCCATGATTTACGCCACTTCCTGGCTGCGATTGTGGCCAACGCAGAGTTCCTGTGCGAAGCTCGCTTGACCAGCGAGCAGCGGGAAGAGCTCTATCAAGAGGTCCGAAGTGCGGTCAACCAGATGACCGAGCTCATCGATTCCCTGCTGGAGTTTTCCCGCACTCGCGAGTCTCTTCGCCTCAGCTTCGGCAGCGTTCGCGACGCCATCGACCGGGCTGTGACCGCGGTCCGGGCGCATCCCCACTTCCATTCGGCCAAGATCTCCATCTCGCAGCAAGGCACAGGCCAGGGCTGGTTCGATTCCAGGAAGCTCGAGCGGGTTCTTTATAATCTGGTGCTGAATGCCTGCGAAGCCATCCCGGGAGATGGCGGCGAAATCAACATTGAGCTGCGCGAGATTCCCAACGGGGTTCAAATTCGCCTTAAAGATAACGGCCGAGGTGTACCGGACTCGATCCGTCGCGAGCTGTTCGAACCCTTTGTCAGTTACGGAAAGGAAAATGGCACCGGTCTGGGGCTTACCGTGGTGCAGAAGATCATTCAGGACCACGGCGGCGATGTGGTGCTGGAGAGCACCTCGCCGCAGGGAACGGTGTTTGTCATTACCTTGCCGTTGGTTTCCACATCCAGCACAAGTGCAGCCGGAGACCGCAGGCCCGCACCTCCGCCGCTGGTGCGTGCCAAAGCGGAGCCATTAGAATAAAATTCCAAGCAGTCTGCGGTGTACCATCGGGTCAGGCCATCGGGTTCGAAATCGACGAAGGATGGTCGGGGCATTTCCACAGTTTCCATAGGAGGCGCGTTGTGAAACCAGGCAAAGCTTTGCCCGGATGGAGTCGAAACTTGTTTACTGGACTGCTTCTGCTGAACAGTTGTGTCTTGCTCCACGCACAAGACTCTTCCCTTTCGCCGCCATCCGCTGACTCGACTGCCACGGCTATCCGCGAGCTCCAGCAGCAGGTTCGTGAGCTTCGCGAAGCGGTAGGTGAAATGCGCACCGAAGCCGCCAGGTACCGCGCCGAGAATCGTGAACTGCGTGACGAGTTGCAAGCCAGCCGAACGCAGCCGGGGGCTGCTCTCGCCGTAACTGAGGTTTCGTACGGAAGTTCTTCGCCAACGGAGATTCGCAGTGAGGCGGCGCCATCTCAAGCGTCGTCTTCCCAAACGCAACCGCTGGAGTCGCAAGTAGCCGCTCTCCAGGAATCCATGCAGTTGCTCAATAGCAAGCTGAATGACCAATACCAAACCAAAGTAGAAAGCGCATCCAAGTACCGTGTGCGGCTCAGCGGGATCGCTCTCTTCAACTTGTTCAGCAATCGGGGAACTACTGACATGCAGGATGTGCCCAGCTTTGTCACTGGCCCGAACCAGGGAAACGGCAACTTTGGCGCCACTTTGCGCCAATCGGAAATCGGCCTGGAAGTGTTTGGTCCAACCATCGCCGGCGCCAGAACCTCGGGCAGCGTGCAAGCCGATTTCGGCGGGGGCTTCCCATCAACCTGGAATGGCGTGAACTCCGGCATCTTTCGCCTGCGTACCGCCAGCCTTCGCATGGACTGGGCGAACACTTCCATAGTTGTTGGACAAGACGATCTGTTTATTTCTCCGCTTACGCCGTCTTCGTACGCGTCGCTCATCGTGCCCGCTTTCAACTATGCGGGAAATCTCTGGGCTTGGACTCCTCAGGTCCGGGTCGAGCGCCGCTTCTCGCTTTCGGATTCGCAGTCCCTTGCGATTCAGGGCGGCATTCTTGACAATCTCACCGGGGAATTCCCCGCCGATCCGTACTTCCGTTCTCCCGGACCCGGTGAAAGTTCCGGGCAGCCGGCCTACGCACTGCGCACTTCATGGACGGGAAATCTGTATGACCATCCCCTAACCTTCGGCGTTGCGGGATATTACAGTCGTCAGGATTGGGAGTACGGGCATCACACCGATGGCTGGGCCGGCCTATTCGATTGGCAGGTTCCACTTGCTCAGCGGCTGACGTTCTCGGGCGAGTTCTATCGCGGCCGCGCCATTGGCGGGCTGAACGCAGGCTTTGGTCGCAGCGTGGTGTACGACGGAGACCCAAGTTACGCGTCGACCAGCATCCGCGGCCTGGATTCAGTAGGAGGTTGGGCGCAGTTAAAGTTCCGTGCTACGAGCAAGATGGAATTCAACGCTGGTTATGGAACCGATAACCCTACCGCTTCCGAAGCCCGGAGTGCGTCCGCCAGCCAGCAGTATGTTGGTCCTTTGTTCGTGCAAAACCGAAGCGCGCTCGGAAATATCATTTATCGGCCGCGTTCCAACCTGCTTCTGTCCGCCGAGTATCGGCACTTGCAAACGTTTCAACTGGACAGCGGCAGCAATAACGGTCAACAGGTCAATCTCATGATGGGGATCTTGTTCTAAAATGAAAAACCGACGTCTCTTCCAGCGGTTCTTGCCGATCCTCCTGCTGCTGTACTGCAGTGACGCATGCGCGCAAGTGGACGTGACTGCAACCGTAGGCTTCGCGGCCAGTGGAAAGAAAAGCAAGAAGCTTGACGCCAGCAATATTGTGCTCTGGCTCACACCTCTGGACGGTTCCCTCCAGCCGCCGGCCCATGCCACTCCAGTGCATCCCCGGCTGGTGCAGAAAAACAAGAGCTTCGAACCTCACATTCTTGTGGTGCCGGTGGGGACCCAGGTCGAATTTCCCAACCGCGACCCGTTCTTTCACAACGTGTTTTCCCTATTCGAGGGCAAGCGTTTCGACCTCGGCCTGTATGAGGCGGGCAGCACTCGCGATGTGCTATTCGACAAGCCGGGTATTTCCTACATTTTCTGCAACATCCATGCCGAAATGAGTGCCGTAGTAATTGCCCTGACCACTCCTTATTACGGCGTCGCCGACCGCGCCGGACGTGTGACCCTGCCGCGCGTTCCGCCTGGACGCTACACCCTCCACGTCTGGTATGAAACTGCGCAGCCGGAAGCCTTGAACGCCTTGACCAGGGAAGTCGTGGTGGGCAGCGACGCGCCCACGCTGGGCGCAATCCATTTACCCGCGCCGGGGGTTGTGCCTCCTCACAAGAACATGTACGGCCACGATTATCCTCCGCCCACCCCAGACCAGTCGGTGTACGCCAAGCCTTAACGCTGAGGCGCACGCTTTCTCCACTCGGCCTTCGCCATGTAAAATCAAATCTATAAATGGCAGGCGCACCCCAGCTAGTGCAAATCGATCTCGGGCCGCCGGTTCGGCAACCCAAGCCGGATTGGCTGCGCGCCAAGGCTCCCGTAGGCGACAACTTTCATAACCTCAAGAAGCTGGCTCGCGGAATGTCTTTGCACACCGTTTGCGAGTCCGCGCAATGCCCCAACATCGGCGAGTGCTGGAACCACAAGACCGCAACCTTCATGCTGCTGGGCGACATTTGCACTCGCCGCTGCGGTTTCTGTGCCGTTCCCAAGGGCCGACCGGAGCCGATCGATTGGGATGAACCTCGTCGCGTGGCTGAAGCCGTCGCCGCCTTGGGCTTGAAGCACGCGGTCGTCACCAGCGTGAACCGGGACGACGACAATCTGGGCGGCGCGCGCATTTTTGCCGAAACCATTCGTCAAGTGCGCCAGCTCACGCCCGATTGCCGCATCGAAGTGCTGATCCCGGATTTTCAAGGGCTGGACGACGCTCTGCGCATCGTCCTTGACGCCCATCCCGACGTGCTGAACCATAATACCGAGACCGTTCCGCGTCTTTACCGCGCCGTGCGTTCCGGCGCCCGCTACCAGCGCTCGCTCGATTTGCTCGGACGCGCCAAGGAGTTTTCTCCCGGCACGGTAACCAAGTCCGGCATCATGGTTGGCCTCGGCGAATCCATGGACGAGATTCTCGAGGTCTTCCGCGATCTCGCCGGCCGCGGCGTAGAAATTCTCACCGTGGGCCAGTACCTGCGCCCGTCGAAAGACCACCTGCCCATCGCGCGCTTCTACTCGCCCCAAGAATTTCACGCGATGAAGCTCGAAGCTCTCCACCTCGGATTCCGCCACGTGGAATCGGGGCCACTGGTGCGCTCCAGCTATCACGCGCACGAGCAAGCCGGCTCCGCCTCTCGCCAGCCAGTACTTCAATAGAGACAGTCTCCTGGGAAAGACGGAAATCCGCGACGACAACTACGCCAGTGCGATCACATCGATTGTCACCAGCGCATCTTTGGGCAGACGCGCCACTTCCACCGTCGAGCGGGCCGGCGGGGCCGAAGTGAAATATCGGCCGTAGACTTCGTTCATGGCGGCAAAATCACTCATGTTCTTCAGGAAGACGGTGGTGCGAACGACTTTATCGAGGCTGCTGCCCGCCGCGGTCAGGATAGCGGAAAGATTCTGGAGCACGCGCTCGGTCTGGGTGGCTACATCGCCTGCGATCAGCTGTTGGGTCGCAGGGTCAATAGGAATCTGACCTGAAGTGAAGATGAATCCGTTCGCCCGAATGGCCTGCGAATATGGCCCGATGGCTTGGGGCGCTTCTTTGGTTGTGATCACATCGCGCATACAGCCTCCTGAAACCGGCAGAGGAACTTAGGTGTCTTAGAGCAAAACTCGGGAAGGTGTATCCCCCCAGGGGCTGAAGCCCCATCTATTTTGCCGACTGACCGGCACGGCTGAAGCCGTGCCCTGATACGAAGCGGGACACAGCAACCTTGGCTTTGCTCTAGAAGGGTTGCTGAAGGTACATCCTCGCGGCGCTCGCGCAAGCCGGGCGCGCGAATGAGAAGGACGCTCAGACGATAGTAGAGGTCTTCGCGGAAGGCACCCGCGGGGACCTGGGACTGATTGTCAGGCGCGGTGTCCAAAGCTCACATTACCACGTCCTGTCCAATGCCCGCCTGCCGCGCCTTCTCATAAACCAGTTTTGCGGCGGCCGCATCCTGGATCGCCAACCCGACGGACTTGAACAGGGTAATCTCCTGAGCGCCGGTCCGCGCCGCTTTGCGGCCGAGAACGACTTCTCCCAACTCCGTTTGAATGTGCGCCTGCGATATGGCCTTTTCTTGCAGCGGGATCATGATGTCGCCCGCCTCCTTCAGGCACGCTTCCACGGAATCGACGACCACCTTGGAGCGCTGGATAATGGCCGTGTCCAGTTCGCGCGCGTTCGGCGAGTGACTTCCGATTCCGTTGATGTGGGCTCCGGGTCTCACCAGGGAGCCATCGAACAACGGATTCGAGGACGATGACGCCGCACAGACGATGTCCGCTACAGCCAGCATCTGCGCCGGCGAATCAGCCGGGAGAATCTCGAGCCCGAGTTTGGCGCTCATTTCCTGGATGAACGCCGACAGAGCGTCGGCGGACACGTCGTAGACGTACGCCCGTGACAGCTCTCTGGCGGTTGCCATCGCCCAGAGCTGCATCTTGGCCTGAACGCCGGCTCCGAGAATCCCCGCCACCTGTCCTTTGTCCGTGCGGGCAAGGTATTTCGTTGCCAGCCCGCTGGCTGCGCCGGTCCGAACCGCCGTCAGATAGCCACCGTCCATGATGCAGGTCACTTCGCCGGTGGCCGGGTCTTGCAGGAGCACTTTCCCGATGATCGTCGGCAGATTGTGCCGCGTGGGGTTGTTCTTGTAAACCGTCACGATCTTACAGGCCAGGGCGCCCATCTGCTTAAGATAGGCAGGCATGTACAGAGACACACCGTCCGGCGGGGCAATTCCGATTCTGAGCGGGAGCACCGCAGTGCCCGCCGCCAGTTCGGCAAACGCCTTCTCGATTACGTCGATGCAGTCTCGCATGTCCAGCACGCGGACCACATCCTCTTTCGTCAATAGAAGCGGCATATGAATCTCCCTGGCCTCATGCCTGTTCCCGACAGGATTCGTCCGGAACTGGCTGTCGGCATTATGAAAAGTGTGGTGGCTAAGTTCGTTGCTACATCGTGTCACATAAAACCATTGCCCGTTTCCAGCTAAAGCCGGACCCGACGGGAAAGAATACTAGGGCCATCCCACTGTTGCCAACCACAAAAGGATCTGGCAACTGGGAGCTGAGAACTGCTCTTAGATTTTCTGCAACCTCTGCACATCATGCACGCCGGGAATTTTGCGCACGCCCTCGATGATGTTCTCCAGATGCTTCAGGTCGCTGATATCCATGATCACATCGATGTTGCCTTGCCCATTGCTGGTGCGGGCCTCGACGTTGCGGATGTTCGTCTTGGTGTCGCTGATGACGGAAGTAATCTGTTTCAGCATGCCAAAGCGGTCGTCGCAAAAGACGGTGATCTTCACCGGGTAAGAGCCCGGCGCGCTTTCGTCGCGCGCCCATTCCACATCGATGCGGCGCTCCGGCTCGTACATCAGGTTAATCACGTTGGGGCAGTTCACGGCGTGCACAGCCACGCCCTTTCCGCGGGTGACATAACCGACGACCGCCTCACCGCGAATCGGATTGCAACAGCGCGCGCGGTACACCAGCAGGTCGCCCTGGCCTTTCACGCGGATGGCGTTCTCGCCGTGGTCCGCGCCAAACACCCGGCGCACCACGCTGGCCAGCCCGTGCTTCTCCCCCTCCGCTTCCGTGGGAGTCTCGATCTCCGAAGCCGGCGCCAGACGCGCCAGCACCTGCCGGGCCGAGTATTTCCCATAGCCAATGCCGGCCATTAAATCATCGGTCTGACCGAGGCCGTAGTCTGCGGCGATCTTGCGCAATTCTTCTTCTTTAATCTCCTTCTGCGCCACGTGGTACTTGCGGGCTTCTTTGTCAATCAGTTTTCGTCCAATTTCAACCGCGCGCTCGCGCTGATGAATATTGAGCCAGTGCTTGATTTTGTTGCGGGCACGCGAGGACTTGACCACGGCCAGCCAATCACGGCTGGGCTTGTGGCCGGGTTGGGTCAGAATTTCCACAATGTCGCCGCTATGCAGCCGGTGGCGCAGCGGGACCATCCGGCCGTTCACCTTCGCCCCTACGCAGCTATGGCCAACTTCGGTGTGAACGGTGTAGGCGAAATCGATCGGCGTGGAGTCGCGCGGCAGCACCACGACTTTCCCTTTTGGCGTGAAGGTGTAAACCTCCTCCGGGAACAAGTCAATCTTCAGCGTGGAAAGAAATTCGCTGGGATCGGAAACATCGCGCTGCCACTCCACCACCTGCCGCAGCCAAGCCAGCCGTTGTTCGTCCGCGGCAGACACCGGGCCGTCCTTGTATTTCCAGTGCGCCGCAATGCCTTCCTCGGCCACGCGGTGCATTTCCTCGGTGCGGATTTGCAGCTCAAACGGCGTGCCATCCTCGGTGATGACCGAGGTGTGCAGCGACTGGTAAAAATTCGGCCGCGGCATGGCAATGAAATCCTTGATCCGACCGGGCACCGGCCGCCAGATGTTGTGCACAATGCCCAGAACAGCGTAACAATCCTGCAGTGATTGGGTGATCACCCGCATGGCGCAGAGATCATAAACCTGGTCCACCGTAATCTTCTGCCGTAGCAGCTTGTTGTGGATGCTGAACAGGCGCTTGATGCGGCTTTCGACCCTCGCGGTGATTCCGGCTTCCTTCAGTTTTTCCTTCAACACTTCGTCGACACCGGCAAGAAAGCGCTCGCCCTGTTTGCGCCGGGCTTCTACTGCATCGTGGACTTGCTGGAAAGCGATGGGGTCAAGATATTGGAACCCCAAGTCTTCCAGTTCGCCGCGAATTTTTCCCATACCGAGGCGGTGCGCGATCGGGGCGTAGATTTCCAGCGTCTCCTGGGCAATTTTGTGTCGGCGCTCCGCCGGCAGGTGCTCAAGGGTGCGCATATTGTGCAGGCGGTCGGCCAGCTTGATCAGCACTACGCGGATGTCGTCCACCATAGCCAAGACCATCTTGCGCACATTTTCCGCTTGCTGCTCTTCGCGGTTGGCAAAGTCGATCTGGCTGATCTTGGTGACGCCTTCCACGATGTGAGCGACTTGCTCGCCGAATTCCTTGCGAATGTCCACGATGGTAACGGAGGTGTCTTCGACGGAATCGTGCAAAAGGCCGGCAGCGACGGCTATGGGATCCATGCGCATCTCAGCCAAAATCAACGCCACGCTGAGCGGATGCACAAGATAAGGCTCGCCCGAGGCGCGGGTCTGGCCGGAGTGGTGCTCCTGGGAGAATTCGTAGGCTTTCTGCACCAGTTCGAGATTGTCGCCTGGGCGGTTGGCGCGCATGGTGCGCAACAGCTCGCGGAATTTGGTGACCGTGAGCGCGGTAGTCGCGATCTGTTCGCGCAAACTCGCCATAACGGATTATAACGCCGCAGTTGCGGGACCGGCGCGGACTTCGCCCTGCCCAGCCGAGCTTCCAGAGTTGTCATGCCGAGCTGAGCGAAGCATCCCTATAGCCACTAAGATGTTTGTTCCTGCGCCACGCCGGGACACAGAAGCCGTGACCGCCGTTTCACGCACGGTGACTGCCGTAATTTGAGACCAGCGCCCGAACGACATAGCCTGTTTCAATGAGGAGAACTTCCGCGGGGGTGGTCACATATCTGATCCTCGCAATGGTCATGTTTACCGTTGCTGCCGCGCAGCAAACCGCCCCGAAAATCACCTCCGGCGAGGATTTGCCAGTCCCCGGCAAGCCCGTTGCCGCCGACCATTCGCAACTCTCCGAACACAACATCGAATGGATGCAGACTCAGCCACCGCAGGTCGAAGCCGAGTTTCTTCTGGGCGCTGCCATCAATCACGATCACGGCGCCACCGACTGGATCAACAAGTTAGTCGACGGCTGGCATGGCAAGTTGAAACCTACGCAGCGCTGGCAGGACCTGCAGGACACCGCACTTTACTCCAATGATCTGCGGGTGCGAGCCGCCGCCATTGAGACTAACCTCGCCGTCTACAACCTCGCCAAGACTGATGAAACCGCCGAGCTGCTTATCAAATCTGCCGAAGCCCGTCCCGGCAATCGGCCTTTCGCCGGCTGGGAACTCGGCATGTTGGCTAACCGCGGCGTCGAGCCCGAGCGGATTCACGACGAACTCGTGAAATACATGCACGACCCGAACGAGCAAACGCGTTTCTGGGCGGTCGAGGGCGATGCCCACCTCGGCACCGACGAAACCATCAAGGACTTCCTCGAGGTCTTGCGCGGCGACGCTTCCATGGAAGTCCGCGAGCGCGCCGGCTGCAGCTTGGCCAAATCCGGCATGCTGACTCGCGCGCAGCGCATGAAAGCCGTCCCTGGATTGATCGACCTGGCCTATGACGACTCTCTAAACGCCACTACCCGCAACTGGGTTTATCAGGCTTTGCGCGAGATCACCAATCAACCCATGCCGAACGATCCTGCCACGTGGCGCAATTGGTATGAGAAGTCAGGCGCCCAGCGAACCCAGGAATTCCGTCAGGGCGACCAGTGGTCCGTGCTCGGAAATAACTAGAGCTGTGTCACAATGGCTGTATCTTCCGGAAACTGTCATCTCGACCGGAGCGCTCCCTTCCGCGCGCGGAAGGGAACGCGGAGTGGAGAGACCTAGTGTTTCCTGCCAGCCAAGCCGCAACTGGCACGGTCCCAGCATTCGTTATGTGCGCGTTTGCCCCGCCGTCACCCCATACGCCCCCAGCACATCGCCCAAGGTCACCACACCTTCCATCTTATGCACGTCAGCCCGGCTGACAACTGGAAGCAGGTCCAACTCCGTGGCTCCCATGCGCTCGAGCGCCAGTGAGAGCGGCTGATCGGGATGCAGGTGAGGGAATGTTCCGTCACCAACGATCTCCGCCAGCGTCTGTGGCCCGGCTTCCTTGGGCGCGCTCTCCAGCGCTAAGCGGGTAGTAACCCCGATAACTCCTCTCCCATCGCAAACCGGCCACGATCCCAAACGGCTCGCCCTAACAAGCGCGAGCGCATCTTCCACGCTCATGTCGCCCGAAAGGTTCTCCTCCGAAGGCCGCATGACATCGCGCACCTGGTGGCGGGCAAGGCGCTCACGGGTAGCGCGGGTGGGAAGATGGATTCCATCCTGCGAGGCCAGCACTTCATAAATCGGCTCCCGCTGCAACCGCGACGAAACGAAAAAGCTGATCAGGTTTGAAATCATCAGCGGGACGATCACCGCATAGTCCTGCGTCGTTTCAAAAATCATCACCACCGAAGTCATGGGAGCACGCACAATGCCGGCAAACAACGTTCCCATTCCCACCAACGCGTAGGCCCCGCTGGTTGCCGTGGACTGCGGCAGAAAGTGATGGGCGACGCCTCCCAGCGTGCCTCCCAGCATGGCGCCCAGGAACAGGCTGGGAGCGAAGATGCCACCCGCGTTCCCCGAGGCATAACTGATCGTCACTGCCACGAACTTCAAAACCAGTAGCAAGGCCATGAGCTTCAGCGCCATGTTGCTGTTCAGCGCTTCGCCCACATACCCGTAGCCAACCCCTAGCACTTGTGGGACAAAGAATCCCATCAGGCCCACTACAATCCCGCCCGCCACCGGCTGAAACCACAGGGTTCGGCGCGGCAGATTCAGAAACCGCCGCCGCAGGCCGGTCAACACCTTGGTAAAGGCAGCCGAAAGCAATCCTCCCAACAGGCCCAGCAACGCGTAAAGGCCCAGCTCGGTCGGGTGGCCCAGTTGGTACTCTGGTACCCGGAACAGAGGATGGTTCCCCAGCAGCATTCGCAGCACAAGCCAGGCCGCTCCCGACGCCAGCACTACCGAACCCAGCACCGGAGCGTTCAAATCACCGACAATTTCTTCCAGCGCAAAAAGCACCGCGGCCAGCGGTGTGTTGAAAGCCGCCGCGATGGCCGCAGCCGCACCTACCGGAATCAGCGACTTCACCTTCTCCGTGCTCAAGCCGAGCCACCGGCCAAGTACGGAAGCGATGCCGCCGCCTACCTGCACCGAGGGTCCTTCGCGGCCCAGCGGGATTCCGCAGGCCAGAGTTGCGGAAGTGCAAAAGAACTTTCCGAATACGGTTCGGAAGGTGATTCGTCCGCCGCCGGCAAACAGCGCAGCCTTGGTCTGCGGTACGCCGCTCCCACGGGCATTGGGAAAGTAGCGGAACAGCAGATAGCCCATGCCGATGGAGCCAACAATCGGGATGAGGCCGCGGCGCCACGGAGCGCTTCCCACCGGGTAGAACCGCATCCCCAGACGCTCGGTCAGGAGGATGAAAGCCACGACCACCAGCCCAGTCAAAGCGCCGATGGCCAGTGCCAGACCCAGAAAGACTTGCTCTTCGCGCTCCCGAATCAAAGGGAACCAGGCCGAAAGCGGAGTCCTCCACCAGGGTGGTCGGGTCGGGCTGACGGTTTCACTCACAAGCCCGCCTTGAACTTCCCGCCGGACGAATTATGCAAGTGCTGCATTGAGGAACCTCTGATTCATCCATGTTTCTGTCATTTCGAGCGTAGCAACATTGCCCGTTCACGGGCAATGTCACGAAGTCGAGAAACCGGCTTTCCCTTTGCAGAGCTGGATCAGAGTTTCCTTAAAGCGAAAGTTTATTTCAATGCCCAAGGCGCTTTTCCCAACAAGCCGTCTTCGCACAGATTACTCCCAACAGGCTGCGGAAAAACTTTGCCTTGGTGTGGTGCAGCGGTTCAGGCCCTCAAAATGACCGCCTCTGGCCGCTGAGGGACTTCATCGACCAGGAAACCCGTGCGGCCTCGCCAAAGCCCACTGGTGGGTATGCAAGCCAACTCGTCAACCTGATAAAGTTCACGCAGGACACGGTCATGTCAAGCCAGATTTTGGTGAGCGGAGCTTCGGGTCCGATTGGCAAAGCGCTGTTGCCTGCGCTGCAAGCGCGCGGTTACCAAAGCGCGCAGTTGGTCCGCCATCCCGCACACAGCCCAGACCAGATCGAGTGGAATCCGGCCCAGCCGGTAAATCCTGACTCGATTTCGGGATTTGACGCCGTCGTCCATCTCGCCGGAGAAGGTATCGTCGGACGCTGGAGCACTGCGAAAAAAGCAGCGATTCGCGACAGCCGCGTGCTGGGAACACGGCACTTCGCCGAAGCACTCGCGGAAGCGCCCAAGCCCCCGCGAGCACTCGTTGCAGCTTCGGCAATCGGCTGCTACGGCGACCGCGGCGAAGAACTTCTGCGCGAGGACAGCGCCCCCGGCCACAGTTTTCTTGCAGAGGTGTGTCAGCAATGGGAAGCAGCCACGGCACCGGCGGCGCAGGCCGGCATTCGCGTTGTCCATCTGCGCATTGGGATGGTGCTCAGCCCAGCGGGCGGGGCGTTGGCAGCGATGCTCACTCCTTTTCGCCTCGGCCTTGGCGGCAGAATCGGCAGCGGGCGCCAATGGTGGAGTTGGATCGACGTGCGCGATCTGGTGAGCGCGATCTTGCACGCAATCGAGTGCGAATCACTGGGCGGGCCGGTCAACGCTGTTTCGCCCAATCCGGTCACCAACTCGGAATTCACCCGCGCACTGGCCAAAGCCCTTTCGCGGCCAGCCGTTTTCCCGCTGCCCGCGTTCGCCGCGCGGCTTGCGCTGGGCCAGATGGCCGATGAGCTGCTGCTTGCCAGCCAGCGCGTCGAACCAACTCGCCTCCTCGCCAGCGGCTTCCAGTTTCGTTATCCGGACTTAACCACCTCTCTGCGGGCCAATCTAGCGAAGTAACTGCTAACCTCACCCCGTGACGACCGTCACAGACTTAGGTGCAGAACACTGAGAACCTAGAACTTCGGAGTGACTTGTGAGACGCCGGCTCATCGCCGCTGTGTTGCTGCTGAACCTAGTGAGCTGGGCTAACTCTTCGGCATTCTGTTTGTCGGGCCTGGCCACTATGGCAGCGCGCGCTGCTTCGTCTGTTGCCGCCGCGTCCAGTCACACACCGCATCATCCGTGCTGCCCGCGCGTGCAAGCGAAAGCCGCCGCCGACACATGGACTCCGTTGCAACCCTGCGACCATGGGCACCGCTGTTGCTTTGTGCAGAATCCGCAGATTCCGTCGAACCTGCCGGAGGGCCCAAGACCGGCCGGGCAAGCAGCCTCTGTTGCGAATAGTCCCCATGCGATCACGGTCCCAGTCGTTGCCATCTCGACCCCGCAGGTGAAGACCGCTCGATCATACTCCAAACTCAGCACCGTCCTGCGTATTTGAGACCTTCGCTGTCCCTGAACCAGATATTTCTTGCAGCGGACAATCGCTGTCTCCGCCGCGACTCTAACAGCTATTTCGCATTCATAAAGGAGATCAAGAAAATGAAGTCTGCAACCAGATTTACAGTACTGGTTCTCATCCTCGCGCTCACTGGCTGGGCGCAAACCGCAACCCAAACTCCCGCCAACCCCACCGACACGCAAAAAGCGTCGGCAGCCCAGTCGGAAACGAAAACAGGATGTCCCTGCTGCCAGAAGATGGCGGAAAGCAAGGATTCCATGTCTTGCTGCGCTCACCACAAAAACGGGAAAACCGAAAAGGAGATGTCCTGTTGCAGTGGCAAGGACGGCATGTCGTGCATGAAAGGTGACAAGTCCGCCAAAACATCCTGCGCAGACTGCGAATGTTGCAATGGCAAGGGCGAAAAGGACTGCTGTGCCGAGTGTGCCAAAGAGACCAAGATGGCCATGACCTGCTGCGGCCACGGGCATTGCGGCATGGGCCATGATCACGCGGACATGGACAAAATGGACAAGTAGAAGGGCAATCGCACGAGAGGCCCCGGCGCACATTGCCGGGGCCTGCACTTTAAGGGGTTAGTCCGTTGCTGGCGGTTTATCCTCGCGATACATCTCATCCAGCAATTTCGCCAACACTTCGGCGCGCTGATCGCTGTTCAACTCGCGCCGCAATTCTTCCAGAGCGACGGCAACGATGTGGTAGTGATGTGCTCCCGCCAGTCTGGGGTCGGAAGTGACGTCGAGCCAGACTTTGTGCATGAGTTCCAGATCCTGGGAACGCATGTGCGGCGTATGTGGCCCCAGCGCGTACTCCCGCATACTGCCGCTGGGAGAGTGGATTTCCATTGCCAACCTGGGCCGGGGTTCGGGTAACCGCTCCCAGGCATCCCCAGTCAGTTTGGCCTGCTGGTCGGTGGTCAGCTTGTTGGAGAGGCCACACACAATGCGGCTGGCGTCCAGGCGCTGTGCGGTTACGACGATGGCCTCGAACACATCGGTGGCTGGAACCACCAGCAGCGAAACCGGTTTACCTTCCTTTTCGGCTACTGCCACCGCCGCCGTGAACAACTCCTGCTCGTAATGATCAAAAATCTCCGAAGCATCCACCATCGAACTCTCCCCGAAACTGTGCTCGCGATGGTAGAGCCGCGCGGTCATTACCACAACGTCCCTACGGGTAGTATCGACGCTACGCAGGATGTCGCGCAGGTAATACAGGTTTCTGGGATCGCGGACCGCGACCAGAACGTTGCCCGGGCGAACGCCCAAGGCCCCGCTGCCCAACTCCTGGTTTCCGTAGACGCGGAATTGATCCAGGTTCTCCGGCTTGCCGTGCCGCTGCTTCGCCACCCGATGCTCGGAATAAGCAAACACAGCAAAGAAGACTGCGCTGAAGCTCACTCCGGCAATTGTGGCTTCGGTCTTGGTCAGCAGGTTGACCAGCGCGGTCATCAGCAGCACTGCCGAGATCACGATCAGGCCCAGCGGAACCTCTTTGCCGCCAATATGGAGATTGCCGGGCACCTTCCACTGGCGGTTCTCCGGTTCGGTGTAGCGCAGAACCAGCACCGCCAGCGACTTCAGGGCGAAGCTCCAGATCACGCCAAAAGCATAAAGACCAGCCAGCACGTAAACGTTGCCCTTGCTCAGGATGATGGTCAGCAACTGCATCCCCACCACCAGGTTGATGATGCGGTAGCTGGTGCCGTATCGCTTCTGCGGTTTTTGGAACCACTCCGTGAGCACGCCGTCTTCCGCCACTCGGTTCAGCACGCCATTGGCGCCTACAATCGACGTGTTTTGCGCGCCCGCCAGGATGAGCACGCCGACCAGTACCACAAAACCGTGGAAGACCAGTTTCAACGGCGTGGGGCCGACCAGGTACATGGTGATGCCGCCGATCAGGTTCGCGAAGTAGTCTGGGCGAACCTTGTCGGGGATGATCATCACCGCGAAGAACGAGACCAGCGACGTGAACAGGAGGCTGTACAGGAAGATCACCAGGCCGGTCTTTTCCAGGTTCTTCAGTTTCGGGTGCTCGATCTCGCGGTTCACCTGCGCCAGAGTCTCTTCGCCGCTCATGGCCAGCACGGAATGGCCGAAGCCGACGAACACGATGATCAAGGTCAGGTGGCTAATCCAGGTTCCGTGCAGCCAGCCAAGAGATTCCTTTGTAAGTGGAATCACGCCGGAATGCAGCGGGTTCGGTGGAATCTGGATGGGCACCCGGAATACGGTGTAGGTGCACCACAGAATCAGGATCACGACCATCACTGTGGTGATGATCATGATCTGCAGCGCTTTCTCGCTGGACTCGTGGATGCCCTGTATGTTCTTCCACCAGAAGTACACCACCACCCCAATGGCGAAGAGAGCGGAAAAATGGTCTTCCGAAAAACTCAGCGGATGGTGAAGGTACACGCCGATGTCCTGAATGAAGCCGGCTAGGTACTGGCCGGCAGAGACCGCGCTGATCGGCCCGGTGAGCACGTAATCAAACAGCAGTGCAGAAACCGAGAACTTGGCCAGCGTCCCCCCCATGGCTTCTTTCACCACGCGGTACACGCCGCCGCGCACAAACATGCTGCTGGACTCGATGTAGAGCGCGCGCACGGCGTAGCTGAACAACATGACTGCCAGGATGAACCAGGGGGCGCTCTTGCCGATGACCTTTTCCGCGTCGCCGCCAGCGTAATAGGCGGAGGATGCGAGGTCGGAAAGCACGATTGCCGCCGCCCGCCAGAAGGAAATGAACGTCAGCATCACCGTGGTGGCGACGAAGACATTGGCGGCCGGGCGTCGGACGTTCTGAATCGGTGAGGACATCTCAAATTTGCGCCAACGGGCACAAACCTAAGAATCTAGCACAGATACGAAGTTGCGGTAGAGAGGCAGGGTGCGGCGCGCGGCAGAATACGGTCACAGCTTCCTCTTTTGCGATGCAAAACTCATGGCACTTTCGGCGCAGTTGCGCCCGGCGGCGCGGGCGGAACGCTCGCCATGTAGGTGTGCGTGATGCGGTCGTGCCAGCAGAGCTGGTCTTCGTCGAAAAAGCACCAAACGTATCCCAGAGCCAGCGACAGCCCGGAGAGCACGGAAGCCAGCACTCGCCAGCGGCGAAGGCTCCGTGGGGCGGGTGTGCCGTCAAAACGGCTGAGCTGGAGTTTGATCAGTTTCAACCCCGGCGTGATCCCAGGGTACACAAGGAACAAGTACTGATACACAAACCAAACCGCAGCGACCATCCCAGCGCAAACCCCTGCCGCCTGCCGTAAAGGCGGAACTACATGGGTCACACGGAAAAACATAACGGCGAAGGCGGCAAACGAAATGCTCACAATCGACAAATCGATGACTCCGGCAGCCATCCGCCGCGCCATGGGCGGAGGATTGAGCGGAAGTTCGAATCCCGGACGCCGCTCGGCTTCCACTTTTTCTTCCGGCTCGATCAGGATTCCGCCCAATGCGGGGGGTGGTGGAAGTTGTTCCGGTACTTCCAGGATTCGAGGTTGATCGAAGACTGGCTCGGCTAGCTCATCTAACACCGGCCGCGGTGCAGAGAAAAACCTGGGAAACTCCAGAATCTTGGCGCCCTCGCCGGTTTCTGACGCCGCAGGCGCGGGAGCCTCCACCGTCGGCGTCTCGGATTCCGAAGCAACTTCTTGAACTGCCAGCGCCAACCGGTTGGGCGTGGGTGGAGGCGTGGCTGGCTGCTCTTCACTGGGAGCCTCCGGCACTTCCAGTCGCAATTGCAGCGAAGGATATCGCGGCGTGAGCACGCGCCTGCGCGCACGGTAGCGGCTAAGCTTGGCCGTCACTTCCTGCCGCCAGGCGCCGTCAGATGGAAGCAAATCCGCTTGCCGAGACGTGGCAGGCCCGGCGGCGCGGTTGAGGCTTGCCTCTGCAACCGAAATGTCGTCTGCCGGCCGTGGCTGGGACGCTCCCGGATGAGGTTCCGAATCTCGCTTTGCGGTCCGGCCGTCTTCCTCTACAACGAAGCGCGGCGACAGCTTTCGCTGCAGACTGGCGGCAAACTGCTCTTCGCTGGCATCATAGGAATTGGCAGGGTCCTCAACCAGCCGCGTTTCGACTCGCTGGGTTGGAGGATCAACCAACATCTCCGGGCGCCGAGCCGTCGAGCTGGAGGGATCCTCTGGTATGAATCGACTCTTCATTTCAGAGATTTGGAAACAGGAAAGGATTTTGCTTTTATCATCAGCGGCATGCTAACGTCACCCTGCCCGAGCTTCGAGTCAAGTTCCGGGGAGCACATACGCTTCCGATGAACTCCCGTATTCGAATCCTTATCACGTCAGCGTTGGTTTGTCATTGGCTACTCGCGCCTCGGTTAGTTACTAGCCAGTTGCCGTCGGTGGCAACCGGCTCTCCAAAAGCCGCGCTGGATACCCCTTCCCCGCCGGATGAGCAGGATGTGACCATTAAAGCGCTAAGCCAGGAAAAAGTCGGGTCCATCTACAAACTCCACGGCCAGGCGGAAATCCATTACGGAGAGTACATCCTGTACGCTGACGAGATTACTTACAACGCGGACACCGGCGACTCCACCGCCGACGGTCACGTCGTACTGGATGGCAGCGTCAATGACGAGCACGTCCAGGCCAGCCACGGAACTTACAACGTCCGCAGCGAAACCGGACGTTTTGAAGATGTGGTCGCCACCATTGGAGCTAGACCCGTGGGCAAGCGTTTGATCTTGACCTCCGCCAACCCTTTTTTCATCCGGGCAAGAATCGCGGAGAAGACCACGCCGGATCACTACCTGGTGCAAGCGGGAACGGTCACGACCTGCGAAATGCCGCGTCCCAAGTGGCAATTCAGGGCGCGCAAGATGGAAGTGGAGGTGGGCGGCAACGCAAAGATTTACCACACTAGCTTTGGATTAGAGGGAATACCGATTCTGTACTTCCCTTTCGCCACTCTGCCCGCTCAGCGCTTTCCCCGGCAGAGCGGATTCTTAATCCCGAATTTTGGCACTTCCAGTGTCAAGGGCACCATCCTCGGCGAGTCCCTGTTCTGGGCAATCAACCGCAGCATGGACGCTCACATCGGGGCTGAATATTACTCCGCGCGCGGCTGGGCGCCGCAGGGCGAGTTTCGTGCGCGGCCAAGTGACAGCTCTTTCATCGATCTCAACTACTTCGGAGTGCTCGACCGCGGCACCGGGCATCCTCCGCTGGATGAGGGCGGCGAAGAAGTGCGCTTGAATGCCGCAGGATCGTTCGCCCACAATTTCCGGGGAGTTGCCAACCTCGATTATTTGAGTTCCTACTTGTTCCGGCTGGCGTTCAGCGAGGTCTTCACCCAGGCTGTCAACTCGGAGGTCAAGTCGATTGGCTTTCTTTCCAATACCACCAACAGCTACTTCACGAATCTGGCTATGCAGCGCTATCAGGATTTTGAGAGCGCCACGAGCGGAGACGTAATCACAATCCTGCATGCTCCCGGTCTTGAGTCATCGACCGTGGACCGGCAATTGGGCCGCTCCCCGTTCTACTGGGCGTATGACGCGGCGGCAGAAGGACTCTCCCGCAGCGAACCCGGTTTCAGCACGGCAACGTTGCTGGGCAGATTCGATGTTTCGCCGGAAATCTCTCTGCCGCTGCACTTCGCAGGATGGTCGTTCCGGCCCGCACTGGCTGTGCGGGACACAATCTATACCCAGCGGCTTCTGCCCTCGTCGAACGGCATTGGGTCGGTCGTTACAGACGAGATTAATCGCAGGGCGCTGGAAGCTTCGCTCGAACTGCGCCCGCCGGCGGTGGCGCGGGTTTTCGACCATCCCTGGCTAGGCCGCAAATGGAAGCACGTGATCGAGCCGCGCGTGGTATACAGCTATGTTGCCGGGGTTGACAACTTTAACCAGATACTTCGTTTCGACGAACGCGACATCCTCTCCGATACCCACGAAGTTGAGTACAGCTTCGCGCAGCGCTGGTACGCAAAGAAAACGTCGGCTCAACCGGAGAACTGCGAACGGCCGGGCATGCCGTTGTTGTTCGTCGGCGGCGCCGCTCCGCCGACTCACGTTCCCTGGGAACGGCAGCAACTGCCGACGCAGACCCCCTGCACTTCCGGTCCGGAGACACGCGAGATCGTTCGCTGGGAGCTGGCGCAGAAATACTTCATTGACCCAACTTTCGGAGGAGCGCTTCTGCCCGGCGGCAGCAACATCTTCGAAACCAGCGCGGCGCTGACCGGCACTTCGTTCCTGACCATGCAGCGCCATCTCTCACCGCTGATCTCCCGCCTTCGCGTCCAGACCAGTTCCAATATGGATGTGGAGTGGGATCTGGACTACGATTTCAAGCTCGGCCAAATCAACAGCAGCAATGCATTCCTCAACTACAGGTTCGGGCCGTTCACCGTGGGTGGTGGAGACGCCTTCTTCAGGATTCCGGCGCAAACTGTTGGCATTACATATCCTGCGCAGGAATACAACCAGTTCCGGATATTGGCCGGCTACGGCCATACCAATAAATCGGGCTTGAGCACCGCAGTCAACATCGGCTTTGATCAGGATCTGGGACAACTTCAGTATGCCGCCGCTCAGGTCAGCTACAACTGGGACTGCTGCGGACTGAATGTCGAATTTCGGCGATTTAATCTGACCACGGTGCGCAATGAGAACCAGTATCGTTTCACCTTCGCCCTGGCCAACCTGGGATCGCTGGGGAACTTGCGGCGGACGGAACGGTTGTTCTGACACAGGTTTCGGGTAACTGTGGCACGATGGAAAGTCGGATATGCCCTTAACCTCCGATCTCGACCGCAAGCGCGCCGCGCTGGAGGAATCAATCCGCCCCCTCGGGCGTGCGCTGGTCGCCTATTCCGGCGGCGTGGACTCAGCATTCCTCGCCTGGGAAATGCACCGCGTGCTCGGTTCGGAGATGCTGGCGGTCATTGCCGACTCGCCCAGCCTGGCGCGTTCCCAGCTCGCCGACGCCATGAAATTCGCGGAAGAACAACACATTCCACTCGAAGTCATCGCCACCGCCGAGTTCGAGCGTCCGGAGTACGTTCGCAACGATGGTTTCCGCTGTTTCCACTGCAAAGACGAGCTGTTCATGGTGATGGAGGATCTGCGCCGGCAGCGTGGTTTTGATGCCATTGCGTACGGCATTAACGCCGACGACCAGGGCGATTTCCGTCCTGGCCAGATCGCCGCACAGCAGCACCGAATTGCCGCTCCGCTTCTGGACGCCGGTCTCACTAAGCTGGAAATCCGGGAACTGGCACGCCAAGCCGGACTGCGCATCTGGGACAAACCCGCATCCGCATGTCTCTCCTCTCGCCTCGAATATGGACGCCCGGTTACGCGCGAAGCCTTGGCGGTGGTGGAAAAAGGCGAAGAGGCGTTGCGCGTTCTCGGCTTTCGCCAGTTCCGCGTGCGGCATCACGGCGAAATCGTTCGCCTTGAAATCGCGCGCGAAGAGATGGAGCGGGCGCTCTCGCCGCAAATGGCGGTCGACTTCACCCGCATCTTCAAAGACCTGGGATTCAAGTTTGTCACGCTAGATCTGGAAGGTTTTCGCTCCGGCTCCATGAACTCGCTTTTACCGGCTGAGCAGTTGCTGGAACAACACGAGGTTGGCGGAACTGCGAACAACGAGCAGAAACGCAACTGCTAGGCGGCGATTCCTGGTCCGCTCCCTTTGCACGACCCGAGCCTTGCAAAATTACTTTGACAGCATCCCCAGTGCCTCCCGAAACATACCATCAAACGATGCGCCTCGGCCGCTCTTTGCAGCCACCGCTACGGCCTTCTCCGCTGCGGCCCGCTGGTAGCCGAGATTGGTCAGCGCAGAAAGGACATCTTCTTCGGTAGCCGACATCGCCGCGGCAGCGGGCACGGCCTGGGTTCCGGCGGAGGGTAGCTTGTCGCGCAGTTCCAGCACCATTCTCTCGGCGGTCTTCTTGCCGATACCGGGAATTTTCGTCAGGCGGGCGACATCGTTGCCGCGGATCGCGCCGATCATTTCATCCGCCGCCATGCCGCTCAAAATCGTGATCGCTAGCTTCGGGCCAATTCCACTCACGGTGATCAACTTTTCAAAAAGTTGCTTCTCCGCGAGTCGCAGGAATCCGTAAAGCGCAATCAAATCCTCCCGCACATGCGTATGAATGTGCAGGGCGACGTCGCTGCCGACCGCCGGTAACTCAGAATACGTCGGGACGCTGATGGTCACGTCATATCCGACGCCGCCCGTCTCAACAACAACTTGATTGGGATGTTTGACCAGCAGCTTTCCGCGCAAGTGGGCAATCATGTTGCCATCATTTTAGTCGCAGAGGAAGCACAGCGGCTTCAGAGAAACAACACCTTCTGCACGTTGCTGTTAACGATGAAGACGCGGGTGTTGTTCGATTCCGTATCGGCAGGAAACAAAAAGAATCCAAGCTTCTGCGGATTGTACGCCTCCGTAGTCCCGGCCATTTTCTCGCCGTCCTGAAACGTCACCTCGACTTTGCGGCCATGGCCAGGCGCTTTCACATCATAGGCATCATGATGCTCGCGATGCCCCTAAAGTCTTTCACAAAGAAGATTGCTTTCAGAGTTTTGAACTGAACATCGGTTCCGGCCTCGTGAGGCGAGTTCTCCGCGGGGAAAAGACGGAAGGAGTCGCGGATGGCCGAAAAATTGCAAATGTATCCCTTCAGCCGCTGCCCATCGAGGCTCGCTACAACCACTTTGTTCGGCTTGCTCAGTGACGCCGGCGGAGTAGCCATTGTGCCCTCTACGCTTCGGGCCGCCAGATGCAATCAATATATCTTAGAACAACGAGCTCTGCCGCCGATTCGGCGTGATCCCAAAATGTTCATACGCGAGTTGCGTTGCCACTCGCCCTCGCGGAGTGCGGTTCAGAAAGCCGATTTGAATCAGGAACGGCTCGTAGATTTCTTCGATGGCATCGGGTTCTTCGGCCAGCGCAGCCGCCAATGTGTTCACCCCGACCGGACCGCCTTGATATTTTTCAATGATCGCGAGCAGCAACTTCCGGTCGACTTCGTCGAAACCGTGGCGATCCACTTCCAGCATCTGCAGCGCCGCCTGGGCCGTAGGCAAATCGATCTTGCCTCCTCCGCGCACCTGAGCATAATCCCGCACCCGCCGCAGCAATCGGTTGGCAATTCGCGGCGTGCCGCGCGACCGGCTGGCAATCTCCAGCGCGCCGGGGCGGTCGATTTCAACCCCGAGAATATCCGCCGAGCGCTCCACGATAATCCGCAATTCCTCGTGGTCGTAAAACTGCAGACGCAGCACAATCCCGAAACGCGACCGCAACGGCGAGGAAAGCAAGCCCGCCCGCGTCGTGGCGCCGATAAACGTAAACGGCCTCACATCCATGGTGTGAGTGCGCGCCGAGGGCCCCTGGCCGATGATGATGTCCAGCTTGTAGTCTTCCAACGCTGAGTAGAGAATCTCCTCCAGCGCAGGCTGCAGGCGGTGAACTTCGTCGATGAATAGCACCTGCTTGTCGCGGACGTTGGTTAGAATAGCGGTCAGGTCACCCTTGATTTGCAGCGCGGGGCCGGAAGTTTGCTGAAATGGAACTGCCAGCTCATTAGCGATGATTGTGGCCAGGGTGGTCTTGCCGAGGCCGGGCGGGCCGTAGAGCAGCACGTGATCCAGCGCCTCGCCGCGGGACTTGGCAGCTTCGATCGCCACGGCCAGGTTTTCTTTGACCTTGGCCTGTCCGATAAACTCGCCCAGCCGCTGCGGGCGCAGCTTAAGTTCAAATGACGAGTCGTCCTCGACCGGCGCTGCGGAAACTATGCGCTCGCGTTCCTGCGGGACTTTCGGAGTGTTCCTGAGCGTGGCCACTGGCGCGATGGTATCAGTTCGACGGGCAGGTTGCCAAAACAGAAAATCCTGACGCTGGAAGTTTATAATTCACGAGAATGATGCAGCCCTCCGACAAGAAGGCCGACAGAACCCCGCAGGACATTGAGCAGATCCTTGAGCGGGTGCATCGGCTTCCTACGCTCGACAATGGAACTGACGAGGAAATCCTGGGAATCGACGAGAGCGGGGCCAGCGCCCAGTCCGAGGCTGGACCTGGGACCGCAGGCGGCGGTGCCTCGAACGCGGTCGAGGAATTCTTGAAGTATCGCCACCGGGATTGGGAGAGTTGAGAGCGCAGCCGGTTCGAGCCAGCCTTGCATTCGCACGCTCGACAGCTTGCGCGTTTGGACTCAAGAGCGGGACTATTCTGGACATTCGACGAGCGGCAAGCCAAGCTGGCCAGAGCGGTGGGTTTGAAGACGACCTGAAACCGCATCTGCAATGGACGATAAACAGGGCGAAATCCCGAGCGACCCTGGCCTACTTTGCCAATGACTCCTCTTTCTGAATGCCAAGAGTGAGCACCTTGCGCCTGAACACCGATCTCATCTCTCGACGCTCATCTCCCGTCAGGTCCCTTTGGAGCAACGTTCGACACGTCCCGAGAAGTCTTCTGTCGTATTCCATTGGCACGCCGGTTGAGGCAACAAGTTCTGCTTTCAGACCCGCGACGTTCCCTGGATCGACAGTGGCCAGAGTCCTTTGTATCGCCTCATCGATTATGTGACCAACCGTTTTCTCTTCTCCCGCCTTTGTAAACGCCTTCGGCTGGGCGGAAGTTGTAGTAACGGTCTCAGGAAATACTTTGGGCGGTGAGATCGTTAGGACACTAAGAAACTTCGACACGTCTGCCTTGGCAATTTCATGTACTGTGTCCGCTTCTTGCCGCAAAGACGGCGATTGCGAGACGCGGCTCGGTTCCAAGCCGACCAAGTGAACTCGGACTCCAAAGCTCTGCGCTACCTGGACAGCTATTCTCACATCGGTGTCTGCCGTTACCACCGTTGCGTCGCAGATGGACTGATTCCGAGCCAGGTCGATAAGATCGGTTACGAGGAGGGAATCGACCTCTTTTTGCTCTCCGGCACTGTTGATCGACCCAAGCCTAAGTTTGACATTGTCCATTCTCGCAATCGTCAGGTGGTCCACGGTCGGACCATTCCAGGCACCGTCGTACCAATAGATGCGAAGCAGTTGAACATCCGGACTCTGGCTAAGCGCCAGAGATGTGAGCTGCGTGACTATCTCGCCCGCGTCTAGTCTTAGTTGTGTTCGTGGAATCTTGCTTCCGAGGAGGGAGAAGGAACCCTGGGCAAACACATACCCAGCGTCCACAAAAATTGCGTGGCGTTTCATAGGGCCGTCCTAAAGTGACTGGGGCCCCCGCAGGAGCCCCTAAATAGTCCGGCGCGCACGATATAAGCATAGGTGCCCGTCGGAGAAATCAGTGTAGCACAACCTGGCCCTGCACTCAACAACCATTCTTAGACCATTCACGTCCCTATGCCAGGTGCAAGCCGCGTCATTAAAGTCTGCTGATACAACGAATTAGGAGCCCCTGTCGCCTACCTTGATATCCTAACGGATTGCGCCCTTCACTCTTCTTCTTCCACCACCTCGCCTCTGGCCGCTTTCGCCTTCTCTATGATCTTCTCCTGCAACTGCGCCGGCACCGCGTCGTAGTGGTGCATTTCCATGTTGAAACTGCCGCGGCCCTGGGTCATCGCCGTCAGATCCACACCGTAGGTGAGCATTTCGGCCATCGGAACTTCAGCCTTGACGACGGTGTTGCCAGCCTTGTTGTCCATGCCCTGGATTCGTCCGCGGCGGCTGTTGAGGTCGCCCATGATCGATCCGGCAAACTCGTCCGGAACCGTAATCTCGACCGACATAATGGGTTCGAGCAGCGTGGGCTTGGCTTGCTCCATGGCCTTTTTGAAGGCAATGCGGCCGGCCATTTGGAACGAGAGATCGTTTGAGTCTACATCGTGATACGACCCGTCATAGAGAATGACTCTGAAATCCACTACAGGATATCCCGCTAGATAGCCGCGCGCCGCCGCGTCCTTGATTCCCTTCTCCACTGCCGGGATGAAGTTCCTGGGGATTGCGCCGCCGAAAATGTCGTTGACGAATTCGAACTCGCCACCGCGGGGCATGGGTTCCATCTTGATTTTGCAGTCGCCATACTGGCCGTGGCCGCCGGTCTGCTTTTTGTGGCGTCCCTGCACGTCGGCCTTGCCGCGGATCGTCTCGCGGTAGGGCACCTTGGGAGCTTTCAGGTTCACCTCGGCGTGGTAGCGCTTCTTCATCTTGGCCACCACCACTTCGATGTGTTGCTGGCCGGTGCCCGCAATCAGGAATTCCTTGGTCTGCGCATCACGGAAGAAGCGCAGCATGGCGTCTTCTTCCATCAGTTTGTGAATGCTCGGGCCAAGTTTGTCTTCGTCAGCCCGGCTTTTCGGTTCGATCGCGAAGGTAATGGCCGGCTCTGCCAGCTTCACCTTTGGATATTGAATGGGCGCTGACTTGTCGCCGAGCGTATCGCCGGTGAGTGTCTCTTTCAGCTTGGCGACCGCGCCGATATCACCCGCGTGCAGTTCGTTGATCGGGACGCTGGTCTTACCCTGCAGGATGGAAATATGGGAAAGCTTTTCCGGCGAGTTGCGAGTGAAGTTCTGCACCGAAGCCTCGTTTTTCAGCACCCCGGAAAAAACCTTGAAGTAGGAAATTCTGCCCGCAAACACGTCGTTCACGGTCTTAAAGACATACAGAGAAACCGGCTCGGCGTCGGTCTCATGCCGCCGTGGAGCGTCGCCATTTCCGGATGCGGCCGCTTCGCCCTGCAGCCATTCGTGTTCAGAAGGCGCGGGTGTGTAATCGACGATGAAATCCATCACCCGGTCCGCGCCAACGTTGCCCAAGCCGGAGCTGAAAATGACCGGGAAAATCTTGTCTTCGCGGATGGCGTTATGCAGCGCGGGAACCAGATCTTCTTCCGACAAGGTTCCGGCTTCGAAGTACTTCTCCATCAGTTTGTCGTCGCCCTCGGCCACCATCTCGATCAGCTTTTCGTGGGCCGCCTGCGCCTGGTCCTTCAGGTTGGCCGGAATTTCAACCTCTGTGCCCTTGCCGCTCCCGCCCAACTCGTACGTATAGGCCTTCATGCGGACCAGGTCAATTACGCCGTTGAAATTCTTTTCGCTGCCGACCGGCAGTTCAATGGGGATGGCATTGCGGCCAAAAGCTGCGCTCAAAGATTCCAGCACACGCGGGGCATCGGCGCGCTCGCGGTCCATGCGGTTGACCACGATCAAGCGAGGCGTCTTATATTCTTCGCAGTAGTTCCAAACCCGCTGCGTGACCACCTCGACGCCGGCCACGCCGTCCACCACCACAACCGCCGCGTCCACCACCGGCAACACCAGTTTGGCTTCGTGCACGAACATGTTGAAGCCGGGGGTATCCACGATGTTGATCTTGGTCTTGCCCCACTCCACATAGGCCAGGCTGGCGGAAATCGACATTTTGCGGGCAATTTCTTCGTCGTCGTAGTCCGTCGTTGCCGTGCCATCGTCCACCCGGCCCAGCCGTTGCGTCGCCCCGGCGGTTTGCAGCATGGCGGAAACCAGCGAGGTCTTCCCGGCCTTGCCGTGTCCGATCACAGCCACATTGCGAATATTTGCGCCTTCGTAAACTTTCACCGTATGACTCCTTTAATTTGAAGGAACTTGTTGCAGACCGCTTTCCGGACGATTGCCGCGTCCATGGTTCCGGGCGGCACAATTTTCGCCCTGCAGGCGGCGTTTGGCCCGGCTTTTCTGGAATCTGCGAACCTTTCCTGCGGCGGGCCCATCACCCTGATGAAGAGGCACAAGCCAGCGTCGAGCAACCTGCCAAAACTATGGATGCTAACACAGTGGAAATTGCCGGAACAACTCAAGAAACCCGATCCGGAGGTCTAATTGGACCGGCGCCAACCTCATCCTTATGCTTCCCGCTTGACTTGTAGCCCGAAGGCTGCAATAACTATGAAGTCCAGTCGGGACCAGGTCGGGGGTGTCATTTTTTGGCAGAGGTAAGGTTACAAGAAGGCGAATCGCTTGAAAATGCGCTGCGCCGGTTCAAGCGCAAGGTGCAGACGGAAGACATCATCAAGGAGGTCAAGCGGCACTCCTATTACCTGAAGCCCGGCGAGAAGAAGCGGGTGAAGGAAGCGTTGGCGCGCAAGCGCAGCCGCAAGAAGGCTCGTAAGGAGCAGGACTAGCACTTTTCGGGCCGCTGGTTCAAAGCGGCCCGTGCTACACGGAATGCATCTGTGGGGGATGCAGACAGCAAGCCGAGCGGATTGCTGCTTTCAATCTGACTTGTAAACCGCGCTGCAGTCAGGCGCGGGGGTCGAATCCAGGGGTGGTTGTTGTCATTGAGGGAGATCGAGACGGGGACTCTGTGTTTACCGCAGCCAGACTGATGTGACTTGGCCGCGATTGCGCGGACGGGACCAAAGGAGTGTCCTCAATGGAATTCCAGGACAGGGTTTTGCAATGTGTCGATTGCGGTGCGGACTTCGTCTTCACCGCGGGGGAACAATCGTTCTTCCACGACAAGCATCTCAGGAACGAACCTAAGCGGTGTAAGCCTTGTAAGACCAAGCGGATTGCCGTGTTGTCTTCTCAGGGCGACCACCGTTCGAACCGGGTGGAGACGCGTATGAACTGCTCCGCCTGCGGCAAGGAAACCACAGTTCCCTTTAAGCCGACGCAGGGGCGACCTGTGTTTTGCCGAGAGTGTTTCCAGCAGAAGCGGGAGGCAGCTTCCGCCTAAGACCTGCGCTCGGTGGAAGGCAGCGACTGCGCCGGGTACGTCCCGGCCAGCAGGCGCTTGGGAAACGCTAGCACTTCCTCACGTGCGGTCCGTCGTTCCTTCGACCGGGGTAAGATAAAGGCGTGGCAAGCTTTTACGTGGAGAACTTCGGCTGTCGGGCGACCCAGGCGGATGGCGCCGCTTTGGAGCGCCAGTTCCGGGAGCGGGGACTGGAGCGCGCCCCGACAGCCAACCAGGCGCAGGTGGTCGTGCTCAACACCTGCACTGTGACCGCCTCCGCCGATCAGGATGCCCGCGCGGCCATTCGCCGCATCCGCCGCCACAACCCCAATTGCCAGATTCTGGTCACGGGATGCTACGCCCAGCGCGCTCCCGAAGAAATTGCGGCGCTGCCCGGCGTCACCCGGGTAATCGGCAACTCCCACAAGCATGAACTGGTCAATATCGCGATCCCGTCTAGCTCGATGGCCAACAGCCAATGGCCAATAGCCAATGGCCAACAGCTGATTTTCGTCTCCGACATTTTTGCCCACACAGAACTGTTGGCTGCGCCGGTCTTTGATGCCGCCAATGAACGCACCCGCCCCAATCTCAAAGTGCAGGACGGATGTGACAATCGCTGCTCTTTCTGCGTGATTCCCTTTGTTCGCGGGCAAAGCCGGTCGCTGCCCCTCGGCGAAATTCTCCGAGAGCTGCATGCGCTGGTGGACTCGGGTTATCGCGAAGTCGTAATCTCGGGTATCAACCTCGGCCGATGGGGACGCGATCTCACTGATTCCTTGTCATCCCGAGCGAAGCAGGATGGTTCGCTTGCGAACCATCCTGCGAAGTCGAGGGACCTGCTGTTCCCTGTCACCAATTCAAAGGGTCGCCTGCGCCTTGAACACCTCATCCGCTCCATTCTCGATGAAACGCCGCTGGAGAAACTGCGCATCAGTTCGGTTGAGCCGATGGACTGGAGCGACGAACTGATCCGCCTGGTTGCCGAATCGCCGCGCATCGCCAAGCACGCCCATGTACCCATGCAGTCAGCCAGCGACCGGATTCTCCGCTTGATGCACCGCAAGTATCGCCCCTGGCACTATAGCGAAAAGATTGAAAGAATCCACGCGGCGATGCCTGCGGCGGCGATCGGCGGCGACGTGATGGTTGGGTTCCCCGGCGAAACCGACGTTGACTTCCAACAGACCCGCGCCATGATCGAAGCTCTGCCCTTCAATTATCTGCATGTGTTCACCTTTTCGGCGCGTCCGGGAACGCCGGCGGCTTCGATGCGCAACCAAGTTCCGGTCGAGATTGCGCGTGAACGTAACCGTCTTCTGCGCGAGTTGGCCAGGGAGAAACGGCAGGCATTCATGCAGTCATTTGTCGGCGGGACGGTCGAAGCCATCACGCTCCGCTTCGGTGGCGCCAGTGTGGCGCAGGGTGCCCCATCCGAGCCGGCCTTGCCTGCGTGGGGCAGTTCTGCAATGAACTCGAGGGTGCCCGACTCAAGCCGATTTTGCTCGGGTGCGGTAGGTCCACTCCCCGATCCTGATGCTTCACCGGTCTTTACCGAATGCCTGACCGACAACTACCTGAAGCTCCATCTGAAGGAAAGCCACGAACCCAACCGCTGGATGCGGGCTCGCGTAGAGCGAGTCGCAGACGGCGCGCTGGTGGGAAGCCGGTGTAGTTAGATTCGTCTGGCTACGTGACTTTGGTGTCAGCGGCCACTTGCCTTTGTTCATCTAAACTAACAGTTAGTGAGAGCATTTTTCACACTTCTGGGACTTGCCCTGCTCGCCGTCGCGGGCTGGTTGGCCTGGGCCATTTTTCTTCCGGTAACGCCCGCTGGACAAACGTTCGTCCTGCTCCGCAGCGGCTATTCCACCCGGCGCATCGCCGGCGAACTGAAGGCCGCCGGCGTGATTCGCAGCCGCGATGCTTTCATTCTGTTGAACTACTTCTGCCACCGGCGTCCGCTGAAAGCCGGCGAATACCTGTTCGAGAAACCTGCAACCGCTCTGGACATCCAGGAACGCGTGGTCCGGGGAGATGTCTATGTGCGCGTCGTGGTCATTCCTGAGGGATTCAACATGTATGAGATCGCTCAGGCCATCCACAACGCCGGTCTCGGCGCCAGTCAGGATTTTCTGAAGGTTGCGACCTCCGATACTGCCCTCATTTCCGACCTCGCGCCTCAAGCTACATCGCTCGAAGGCTATCTCTTTCCCGCCACCTATGAGTTTGCCCGCACACAGACGATGGAAGACCTGGCAACCGCCATGGTGCGACAGTTTCGCCAAGCTGCCAGCGAGTTGGGTTTGACTGACCGCGTGCAGCCAACGATTACCCTGGCTTCCATCATCGAGAAGGAAACAGCCGTCGCCGACGAACGGCCACAGGTTGCCAGCGTTTACTACAACCGCTTACGGCGGAGAATGCCGCTGCAAGCCGATCCCAGCGTGATCTACGCAGAGCTGCTGCAAGGCGTCTACTCAGGCGCGCTCCATCATGACGACATGCAGTTCGACTCTGCCTACAATACCTACACGCGCGCTGGGCTTCCGCCGGGTCCCATCTGCAACCCGGGAAGAAGCGCCATGGCAGCCGCCATGCATCCCGCAACCACGGATTACCTTTATTTCGTCAGTGACGGCAACAGCCATCACCGCTTTTCCCGCAGCCTCGATGAGCACAATCGGAATGTGGCGGCTTACCGGAGGACCGTGGGAGAGAGACGCTGACCCAAGTCCGTCACGGAAGAGCGGGCCGCAGTGATGACAAGGCCCTGCGAAGGTGAATCAGAACCTCACTTGGCCGCGACCTTGGTTCGCACCTCGCCAGCCGCAGCCAGGGTTTCCACAAAAAAGCCAGAACCCACAGACAGGCTGAAAACCGTGCCGCTGTCCGCAGATCCTCCTGCAGTTGTCGTTCCGTAGAAACTGCCGTTGGTGGCTTGCACCAGCGCCGCCTGAGGGAAGCTCCCGTCAGTACAGTTAGTCTGGGAGCAGAAACTGTAAAGTGTGGTCAGCGTTCCAGCTAGGGTAATCTTGAAGATTGCGCCGCCATTGTTGACGCCGCCAAGTCTCGTGGTTCCGTAGAGGTCCCCGTCGTTCGCCAGCACCAATCCGGCGTAAGGGGTTGCGCCGTCAGCGCCGTCGAAGCTGTGTAATGTGGCCAGTTTACCCTTGGCGGTGATGCTGAAAACCGTGCCGTCGGCGTTGGCCCCGCCTCCCGATGTTGTCCCGTAGAAGCTCCCGTCACTGGCTTCCACCAAGCCCGCCAAAGGCTCAGTGCCGTCGGTACACTCACTGCCTCCCTGCGAGCAAAAATTGTAAAGCGTCGTCAGCTTCCCCTTGGGTGTGATCTTGAAGACCGTGCCACATCCAATCTTCTGTTGGCCTCGCGTCTTGCAGATGTGAGAACCGCCAGCGGCCGTCGTCCCGTAGAAGTTCCCGTCCTTGGCTTGCACCAGCACGCCCCAGGGGTTAGCGCCGTCCGTGCAGTTCGTCCGGGAGCAGAAAGAGTAAAGCGTGGTCAGTTTGCCCTTGGAAGTGATCTTGAAGACCGTTCCGCTCACGTTGGGGCCGCTTTCACCCCCGGCGGTGCTGCCGTAGAAATTTCCGTCGGCAGCTTGTACCAATCCCGCAACAGGAGTAAAGCCGTCGCTGCCATCGAAGCTGTGCAGCACCGTCAATGTTCCCGAAGGCGTGATCTTGAAAACCGTGCCCTCGCCCGCCGTCCCGCCCGTTTCCGCCGTCCCGTAGAAATTTCCGTGAGACCGCAGCAAGCCCGCATAAGGGTTGCTGCCGTCGGTGCAGCTGGTTTGGGAACAGAAGCTGTAAAGTGTCGTCAGCCTGCCCTTAACGTTGATTCTGAAAACTGTACCCCCATTGTTAGTCCCGCCGATGTAGGTCGTCCCCAGGAAACTCCCGTCGTTCGCCTGCACCATCCCGGCGTAAGGCGTAGAGCCGTCAGCACAGTTCGTTTGCGAGCAAAAACTGTAAAGGGTCGTGAACGAGACCTCTTGGGACGAGGCTACCGCCGTCGCGGCACAAAACAGAAGAACGCCAAATGCGATTTTCGACGAGCTGAGGTCCCACATAATATCTCCTTTTCTGTCTTGCACTGCCGACTGTTCAGCTACTCCAAAGGCTCCGTCCAGAGCAGCATTTGATTGCGCATGACTCGTGACCGGCTTTGCCCACGGCTGACGAAAGACATAGCAGCAGGTCGTCAGGACTGCCCGAGAATGTCGGCAATGCAGCCAGCCGACGGTTGACATTGTCCTGCCGGACACGGCGACTGTCAAGGCTGCAAATTCTTGCAACTTGGTCCCCGTTTGGTTGAGAACTTGCCTTCAGGCTTTCCGTCTGGGGTTGACGATCGACTTTCAGCACGGAGCATTGGCCTGCCCCGGCCGTGCGGGTCAATGGGATACGGCCGAAATCGCTTTCGCTAGGGCCGCAACCAGAGCGCGAACCGAAAGCCTGGACTTCGCATATACTCATCTATATCCATCAGTTCCCGGTTGCCGGAAAGCGCTCAGTTGATACATGCGGTTCATGCTTAGATATCGCATCATCCTGGTCTGGCTGGCGGTTTTGCCGCTGAGCGGCTGCCTGTTTCGCTCTCGCAAGATTGAGCAACCCTTCAACTACGCCGAACTCCAGACGGCCACGCAGCAGGAACTGGTCGGCTACATCAACACCCAGGCAGTTGCGATTCAATCTCTGCAGGCGACCGTGGACATTGACACCAGCGTGGGCGGCGTAAAGAAAGGGCAGGTCACTGACTACCAGCAGATTCGCGGCTATGTTCTGGCCCGCAAACCAGCCATGCTGCGCCTGATCGGCTTGATGCCCGTCGTCCGCAATACGGCCTTCGACATGGTCAGCGACGGCACCGAGTTCAAATTGTGGATACCGCCCAGAGGCCGTTTTCTGGTGGGCCGGAACGACGACGAAACACGCAACCCTGCGCAACCCCTGGAAAACCTGCGGCCGCAGTCGCTTTATGACGCGTTGCTGTTGCGCCGGATCGACCCGGACAACGAAATCGCCGTGCTGGAAAATGACACGGAAATCCCCGCGGAAGTCAAGAAGAACACCATCGTCCGCGCTGAGTATGTGATCGACGTGATTGCCAGGAAGGACCAGAGCTGGCGCCTGTCACGCAAGGTCATCTTCAACCGCACGGACCTGCTGCCCCACCGTCAGCTGCTTTACGACGAAAAGGGCGACGTCGCCACCAGTGCCATTTACCGCGGCTACAAGAAGGATGGGCATGGAGTGAGTTATCCCTGGCAAATCGAGATTGCCCGGCCCCAGGAGGAGTACGATATTACGCTCAGCGTCGTAAAGCTGGACATCAACCAGCCGCTTCCCGACGAAAAATTTGTCCTCCAGCAGCCACCCGGAATTCCGGTCGTGCGCCTGGATCAGCCGCAGGCCAGTACCGGGCAACCCCCGGCAGGTGGTTCCAGCAGGTAGAATCTTCACGAGCCCAAATCATGAACAAGATGGTGTTCGCTAACCTCGCCCATCGTCCGGTGCGTTCGCTGATCAGCATTGTTGCCGTTGCCTTGGAAGTCACACTGATTCTTATGATCGTGGCCGTCTTCTACGGCTACCTCAATGGCTCCAAGGAGAGCCAGCTAGGAATTGGCGCCGACATCATGGTGCAGCCGCCAGGATCATCGGCGCTGGTCGGAGTCACGGGCGCGCCGATCCCGGTGAAGGTCGGCAACATTCTCCGCAAGCTGCCTCATGTCGCAGCAGCTGCTCCCGTCATCTGGGAGCTGACAACCAGCCCGGCGGTGGAGATTATTTACGGTATCGACCTCGCCAGCTATGACAGCATTCAGCCTTCTTTTCGCTATCTGGAAGGCGAAGGGTTTCAAGGCTCCTGGGACGTGATTGTGGATGATTTTTTTGCGGGGATGAAACACGTCAAGGTTGGCGACCGGTTGGATCTCCTCAATCACCAGTTCCGGATTTGCGGCATCGTGGCCCACGGCAAGGGCGCCCGCAAGTTTCTTCCGCTCACCACCATGCAGCAGCTCATCGGAGCGGAAAATCGGGCGTCGGTTTTTTATGTGAAGCTCGACGATCCCAACAACGCTGACGCAGTGGTCAAGGAGATCAAGCAAGTGCCGGGCATGGAGAACTATGCGGTCCGCTCGATGCAAGAGTATCTGTCGATGATGACACCGGGGAATCTTCCCGGCTTTGAAGTTGCCATCAAGATTGCGGTTGGCATCTCCGTCATCGTAGGATTCCTGGCCATCTTTCAGTCCATGTACACTGCGGTGATGGAGCGCACGCGCGAGATCGGCATTCTGAAGTCGCTGGGCGCTTCGAAGTATTACATCGTGAACGTGGTCCTACGGGAGACGCTGCTGCTGGCGGTGCTGGGAATTGTGCTTGGAGTTGTCTCCAGCTTTCTGATCCGGCAAGGGATCATCCATGCGCGCCCCGTACAACGCCTTTTCTGGAGCGACGTTTGGGTGTTTCGCACGGCGGTGATTGCCATTGCCGGAGCGTTGGCGGGAGCGCTGTATCCGGCATACAAAGCCGCCCAGAAGGATCCGATTGACGCCCTGGCGTACGAATGACGCGGAAAAACTCGCAGCCGGTGGCGGTCGACGCTATGGTCCGATACGTAAGTAATGGGCCTGCAAGACTTTGATTGACAACTCAACTCCGCGTCGGCTATGCTTAAACCTTTGGTAGTCCTGCGGTTGCCCGCCTGATAGCCCATGCGCGTTCAGCGCTAGCTTAGGGTACTCAGCGGTCTTCTTTGCTTTTTGCATATTGGGAGATTGGGAATGTCTACGTATTTCCCCAAAGCGGGGGAAATTGCGCGTAAGTGGTACGTCGTCGATGCCTCCGGGCAGACGCTCGGCCGGCTTGCTTCGCAGGTCGCCCGCATTTTGATGGGTAAAGAAAATCCGAAGTATACGCCCTTCCTCGACACCGGCGATCACGTGATCGTCATCAACGCCGAGAAAGTGAAAACCACCGGCATGAAGGCCGGGCAGAAGTTGTATCAGCACTACACCGGCTATCCCGGCGGTCTGCGCACCGAAGCGTTCACCAAGCGTATGGTCCGCAAGCCGGAACTGGTGGTCGAGCAGGCCGTGTTGCGCATGTTGCCGAAATCCAAGCTGGGCCGGCAGATGATCAGCAAAATGAAAGTCTATCGTGGCGAGAAACATCCCCACGAAGCCCAGAAGCCGGAAGCGTTGAAGGCAGCGGCGCGGGCATGAGTTTTGCAGTAATGAGTTTGAGAAATCTCGGAAAGGTTCGCACGGTGATTTGGCTAAGTGCCAACTGCTAAGTGCTAAGAGCTACGAATGGCTGAATTGGTTCAATATTACGGTACGGGGCGCCGCAAAAGGGCGGTTGCCCGGGTATATCTTCGTCCGGGTACGGGCGAGTTCAAAGTGAATGGCCGCGCCTTTGAGGAGTACTTTGTGACTCCGTCGCAGCGCTCCAGCGCGCGCGAGCCACTGGTTTCGACGGAGACAGCGAGTTCGTTCAACATCGTAGCGCGCGTCACCGGCGGCGGCGTGAATGGCCAGGCCGATGCGGTGAGTTTGGGTATTGCCCGCGCTCTCTCGGTTTTCAACATCGAACTGCGCAAGAAACTGAAGAGCGAAGGTATGATCAGCCGCGACTCGCGTTCCAAAGAGCGCAAGAAATACGGCCAGAAGGGCGCGCGGAAGCGCTTCCAGTACTCGAAGAGATAGTTGCAAGTACCGAGTGCCCAGTACCGAGTTGAAAACCGCGCCACAAGCGGTTTTTCCAGGTACTCGGTACTCGCTACTGGGAACTGAAAATTAGGTGTTCAATTCTTTCCGTGCCCCGCGGTACGGGAATGGCAATCCGGAAGAGCAGTTGCCGGTTGCCAGTGGTCAGTCTCAGCGAGTATCGCTGAGAGCTGGCAACTGGGCACTGACAACTGGTGTAACGGATGCAGATCAAATGAGGAGGTTGATTGGCTAACATCACCATGAAGGAGTTGCTCGAAGCGGGCGTTCACTTCGGGCATCAGACCAAGCGCTGGAATCCCAAGATGAAGGAATACATCTTCGGCGAGCGCAACGGGATCTACATTATCGACCTGCAGAAAACGCTGAAGATGTTCAAGGAAGCGTCCAAGTTCGTGCAGGACCTGGCGGCTGAGGGAAAGATCATTCTCTTCGTAGGCACCAAGCGCCAAGCGCAGGATGCGATTGCAGAAGAGGCCACCCGTTGCGGCGGCTTCTACATCAACCAGCGTTGGCTGGGCGGACTCCTCACCAATTGGGTGACGGTGCAAAAGTCCGTGAAGCGGCTCAAGGAATTGGATGAGATGGCCACGGATGGCCGATACGAGCTGCTGCCCAAGAAAGAAGTCATCAAGCTGGAACGTGAGCGCAAGCACCTGCAAGCTAATCTGGCCGGCATCAAGAGCATGACGCGCCTGCCCGACGCGGTTTTCGTTATCGATTCCAACAAGGAACAGATCGCCGTGCGCGAGGCCCGCAAGCTGGGCATCCCGGTGGTCGCCGTGGTCGATACCAACTGCGATCCCACCGAAGTGGACTATGTGATCCCGGGCAACGACGACGCGCTGCGCGCCATTCGCTTGTTCGCCTCCAAGGTCGCCGATTCGGTGGCCGAAGGCGCCCAGTTGCTAAACGACAAACAGGTGGCTGATCTGTCGGCCGCTGCCGATGCGGCGCGGCAGGCTGAATTGAGTAGTGCCGCGCAGCTGCCCGAGAGCGTCGCCGACATCACGGCCTCTGCGGACGATTCCGCTGTGGAAGACATCAGCATGGAAGAGGTGCTGGGCGCAGGATTGCCCAAGCCGCCCGTCGCCGAGAAGGAAGCCGAGGCAGTTCCCGAGGTCGAGCAACAGACGCACTAGAGCTGGCCGAGGACGAATGACGGCCAATACGCGCTTCACAGGACTTGAGACCCGCGCGGGTCGTCCGGCGCGGGTCAAAGTTTGTTAGGGCAGTTTCGAGTTTCTTAAAGGCAGTTTCGAGTTTCCGGTTTCTAGTTTCCAGTTGCAGCGAGCGTTTATCTACATCTGGAAACTCGAAACTGGAAACTGGAAACTGATCTTATGAGTACATCGACCGTGAACATTTCCGCTGCACAAGTGAAAGAACTCCGCGAGCGCACCGGCGCTCCCATGATGGATTGCAAGAACGCCCTCACCGAAGCCAAGGGCGACATGGAGCAGGCCATTATCATCCTGCGCAAGCGCGGCGCCGCAGTCGCGCAAAAGAAGGCAACTCGCGTTACCAGCGAAGGCTCCGTCGCCAGCTACATTCATGCCGGTGGGAAAATCGGCGTCCTCGTCGAAGTCAACTGCGAGAGCGATTTTGTTGCCCGCACCGACGATTTCAAGGAGCTGGTACACGACATTGCCATGCATATTGCCGCCAGCGATCCGAAGTTCGTCCGCAAGGAAGACGTCACGTCTGAGGCCTACGAGCGCGAAAAGGACATTTACCGTGCCCAGGCCGCGGCTACCGGTAAGCCGCCGCAGGTGGTAGAGAAGATCGTGGAAGGCAAGATGGGTAAGTTCTACGAGGAAGTCTGCCTCTATGAGCAGCCTTTCATTAAGGACCAGACCATCAGCATCCATCAGTTGATCACCACCAAGATCGGCAAGTTGGGCGAGAACATTTCCGTCCGCCGTTTCGCCCGCTTCAAAGTGGGCGACCAGGGCGAGACCATCGCGATCAGCAAGACCGAACCAAAGAGTGAGTAGTTTCCAGTTTCAGGTTTCCGGTTCTTGGAGATGGGGACCGGAAACTGGAAACCGGAAACTGGAGACCGATGACAGCTCCGATCTTCAAACGCATTTTGCTCAAACTCTCCGGCGAAGCCCTTGCCGCCAACCAGGGCTTCGGCGTGGATACAACCCGCATCCACGAAATTGCCGCCGAACTGGCTGACGTTCGTTCACTCGGTATTCAGATTGCCATCGTGGTAGGCGGGGGAAACTTCTTCCGCGGAGTCGCCGACCAGGCCCGCGACATGGACCGCGTCTCCGCCGACCACATGGGCATGCTGGCCACCGTCATCAATGCGCTTGCCCTGCAGGACGCTCTGGAGAAACAAAATGTCTTCACCCGCGTCCAGTCGGCCATTGAGATGAATCAGGTGGCCGAGCCATTCATCCGCCGCCGCGCCATCCGCCATCTGGAAAAAGGCCGCGTGGTCATTTTTGCCGGAGGAACCGGCAACCCCTACTTTTCCACCGATACGGCAGCGTCTTTGCGTGCCATGGAGATTAAGGCTGAGGTGATTTTGAAGGCCACCAAGGTGGACGGCATCTACGACGCTGATCCCATGCAGGTCAAAGATGCCCAGAAGTTCGAACAGATCACCTACATGGACGTTCTCAAGCGAGGTCTGAAAGTCATGGATTCCACCGCCATTTCGCTGTGCAAAGACAACAGTCTTCCCATCGTGGTGTTCAATTTGAATCAGCGTGGCAACATTCGCAGAGTGGTGACCGGAGAAAAAATCGGATCGCTGGTTTGCGCATAGAACCAGTACCCAGCACCCAGTACCCGGTTGCCAGTACCCAGGAAGCCGGATTCCGGTAGCTGGCTACTCGCTACTGAGTACTAGGTACTGAACTTCGGTTTATAATCTCTGGTTTTGACACTCATCTTCAGGGAGCTGACAAATGGCCCAAGCTACCATGGCCGCGATGCCCGGCCTTAAAGAAACTTACGTCCAACTGAAAACCCGCATGGATAAGGCAGTTGACGACTTCCGCAAGGAAATGGTCGCCACCCGCACCGGACGAGCCAACGTCCACATGCTCGATTCGGTGAGCGTGGACTACTACGGCTCACAAATGCCCCTCAACCAGATTGCTCAGGTGCACGCCGCCGAGCCGCAGCTCATCACTGTGCAGCCGTTCGATCCTTCTTCGCTGGGGGCAATCGAGAAAGCCATCCGCAGCGCCGATATCGGCCTGAATCCCATGAACGACGGCAAGATCGTGCGCGTGCCGGTTCCTTCCCTCACCGAAGAGCGCCGCCGCGACATGGTGAAGCACCTTCACAAAGTCCTCGAAGAGCACCGCACCGCCGTCCGCAATATCCGCCGCGACGGCAACGAAGCCATCAAGAAGGCAATGAAGGACAAGAAGATCACCGAGGACGAAGAGAAGCGGGCCATGGACGAGATCCAGAAGCTGACCGACGACGAAATCAAGAAGATGGAAGAGATGAGCAAGGCCAAGGAAAAGGAAGTAATGGAAATCAAGTGACGGCGTTTTGCGGGCCCGTTCGACGCTTTCGCTTTGCTCGGTTGCTCAGGGCAGGCGAAGAACGAGCGAAGCGGGAGCCCGCAGCCGTCATCCCGAGCGGAGCAAGGGATCCAGGATCACCTCAATGTGGGCGCGGGCGTCCACGTGCGGTTCTTACTTCGCGTCCTTAGCGCGAGTTCTTGTCGAACTTTGCGGTTAAAGATTTCTAGACCTGCATCCGTGCCTCACCTTTTGAGAGTTGACGGTTCAACCGATTGTCATTCCGAGAGCAGCCAGGATTCTGCAGTTGCCGGGGACTGCGAAAAGATTCCACGCGCCAAAGGTTGGTGCTCGGAATGACCGCTCTTTGACTGACTGGCGTCACCATTGGATGCGATTCTTGCCTCAATTCGATCACCAGCCATGATCCAGGAATTCGACGTCGTCATTCTTGGCGGGGGAGCGGCCGGGCTGATGTGCGCCATCGAAGCCGGCAAGCGCGGCCGCCGCGTAGCCGTCATTGAGCACAATGAACGCTGCGGCAGGAAAATCCTCATCTCCGGCGGCGGTCGCTGCAACTTCACCAACCTGCACTGCCGCCCGGAACACTTCATCTCCTCGAATCCGCACTTCGCCAAATCCGCCCTGGCTCGTTACACCCCTTCTGACTTCATTGCGCTGGTCGAAAAGCACCGCATCGCGTACCACGAAAAGACTCTGGGACAGTTATTCTGCGACGGGTCGGCGCGTGAAATCCTGAACATGCTCGAGGCCGAGTGTCAAGCCGCCAATGTCCGCATTCTGACCAAGACGACGATCCACGAGGTTACCAGGCCGGACCAGTTCATTGTGCGCACCTCAGGACCGGACCTTCACGCTCCAGCCTTGGTCGTCGCCACCGGCGGCTTGTCCATCCCCAAGCTGGGCGCGACCAGTCTGGGATACGATCTTGCCAGCCAATTCGGACTGAAGGTTCGTGCTCCGCGGCCCGCGCTGGTTCCGCTGGTTCTCAACCCTACAGACCGACAACGCTACTGCGACCTCGCTGGCGTGTCTACAGAGGCTATCGCGTCGCACGATGGCCAACAGTTCCGCGAGAAGTTGCTGATCACACATCGCGGATTGAGTGGCCCAGTCATTCTGCAGATCTCCTCCTATTGGCAGCCCAGGTGCACCATCCACATAGATCTAGCTCCCGGTCGCAAAGTCACCGCCAAACTGCAAGACCCGGAGGTTCCCCGGAACTTGCAAACCTTGAAGTCTGCTCTGCGCGAGCATCTGCCCAGCCGTTTCGCCGATCGTTGGCTGGAGTTTCACGCGCCGACCCGATGGACCAACGTCCTCCTCGCCGAATTCGAAACGAGAATCCACCATTGGACGGTCGAACCCGCCGGCACGGAAGGATTCGAAAAAGCCGAGGTCACTGCCGGCGGGGTCGATACCGATGAACTCTCCGCCAAAACCATGGAGAGCCGCAAGGCCCCCGGCTTGTTCTTCATCGGCGAGGTCGTCGATGTTACCGGACACCTCGGCGGATTTAACTTTCAGTGGGCCTGGGCATCGGGAGCCAGCGCCGGACGAGCGGTGTAGGGTCCGCTGGGCAAAAGCACTCCCGCGACAGAATACCCGCCACGCGGGGAACTACAGTTTCAACACCGCCTCCACCGTGCCCTCTTCCACTTCGCCCTTCAGTTCGAAGCCCAGCCTTTTGCAGATGGCCAGCATGTCGTAGTTCTCGATCAGGACGGTCGAGATTATTTTCTCGATCTTCTCCAGCCGGGCGATGTCGATCAACCGCCGGTAGAGCTCAGTTCCCATGCCCAGGTGCTGGAAGCGGTCGTCGACCAGCACGGCGAGTTCGGCTTCGCGCCGCCCGCGTAGCTTGCTCAAGCGCCCAATGGAGATGATCTCCGGCGTGCCGTCTTCCTGCTTACGTTCCATCACCAGCGCCATTTCGCGGTCGTAGTCGATGAAGCAGATGCGCGTCAGCCGCTCATGCGCGGTACGCTGGCTCAGTTTCAGCGGCTGAAAATAACGCAGATATACGCTGCGCTCAGAAAGCACCTGGTGCAGCTTGACCAGCAGCGGTTCGTCCTCCGGCCGGATAGGACGGACCATCACCTGCTCGCCGTTCTTCAGGTTCCAGGGCTTCACGTATTTAATGGGATAAGGGCGGATCGCCGGCCGCGGCAAGTCTTCGGCGCGCGTTTCCGGTCCGTGGAGGACAACTCGCGCATCGAGCGCCAGCAAACCCTCCGGCGAAGCCAGCAGCGGATTGATGTCGATCTCTTTGATCCAAGGGTGCTCGACCACCAATTGACTGAACAGCACCAGCAAATCGTCGAGCGCCGTGAGATCGACCGGCGCGCGCCCGCGAACGCCCCGCAGGGCTTCGTAAACCCGGGTTTGTTCCACCATGCGGCGCGCCAGCGTGGTGTTGAGCGGAGGCAATCCCAAAGAACGATCTTTAAACACTTCCACCAGTTGTCCACCGGCGCCGAACAGAAGCACTGGCCCAAACTGCGGATCGATGCTGCTGCCCACAATCAGCTCATAGCCGCCAAGTTTAATCATGGGTTGCACGGTCACACCCAGAAAATTCCCCTCGCCAGCCTTCTCCGAAACTGAGCGCTGGATTTTCCCAAAAGCCGTACGCACCGCTTCCGCGTCGAGCAGGTTCAGCGCCACGCCACCGACATCCGTCTTGTGCGTGATGGTTGCGGAGAGAAGCTTGACCACCACTGGGTAGCCGATCTTGTCAGCCTCCTCCACGGCTTCCGCCTCTGTCGCAGCAACGCTGGTAGGCACGACCGGAATCCCGTAGTCGGAGAGCAACTGCTTGGACTCGACCTCCGTCAGGATGGTGCGGCCAGCCTGCCGCGCTGCCTGGACCACTTGCTCGGCAGAGCGTCGATCCGGCCCCTGCTCCGTCTCGGAAGGCAAAGCCGGAGTTTCATAGAGTCCGCGCAGGTTGTAACTGTAGCGCCACATGTAATTGAAGATCCTGGCGGCTGTGTCGGGAAAAGGAAATGTCGGAATTCCGGCGCGGTTCAAAATGTCGTTGCCAGCGGTCATCTCGGGCCCGCCCATCCAGCTCGCGATCAGCGGCTTCCCAATGCTTTGGGCAAATGGCTTGAGCCGGTCGGCGGTGCGTGTGGGATCGGCCATACCTTGCGGGCACAAGATGGTGAGGATGCCATCCACATTGGGGTCCTGGGAGGCGATTTCGACGACCTTCGCGTACTGCTCGGGCAGGGCGCCGCCCAAAATATCGACCGGGTTGCTACGGCTCCAGTGCGGCGGAAGCATGGCATTGAATTCCTGCATGGACTTTTCCGAAAGCTCCGCCAGTTGTCCTCCGTTGGCGATGAGGGCATCGGCAGCCAGCACGCCGGGACCACCCGCGTTGGTGACCACCACCAGCCGTGGGCCTTTCGGCCGGGGCTGCTTCGCCAGAACGTCCGCCATGTAGAACAAGTCGGCGATGGTATTCACTCGCAGCACCCCGCAGCGCCGGAAGGCCGCTTCCAGCACTTCGTCGCTGCCGGTCAGCGCCCCGGTATGCGATGCTGCGGCATGGGCCGCCGCCTGCGTGCGTCCGGCTTTGATCACAATGATCGGCTTGTTCAGCGAGACTTCACGAGCGGCGGAAATGAACGCACGCGCGTCGCCCACCGATTCCATGTACATCACGATGCTGTGGGTGCGGGCGTCATTTCCCAGATAATCGATGAGGTCGCCCCAGCCGACGTCCAGCATCGATCCAACCGAGACGAAGGCGCTGAAACCGACCATTTCTCTCTGGCACCAGTCGAGCACCGCCGTGCACAGCGCGCCGCTTTGGCTGATGAAAGCCACATTCCCGGGGCGGGCGATGTGGGTGGCAAAAGTGGCGTTCAAGCCGCTGAGCGGGTTCATCACCCCCAGGCAGTTCGGTCCCACCAGCCGGACTCCTGTTCCCGCAATGCGCTCCAGGATTTGCTGTTCCAGCCGTTTGCCCTCCTCGCCGAATTCCTTGAAACCGGCCGAGATCACAATAATGCCGCGCACTCCTTCATCAATGCACTCGCCGACAATTCCGGGAACCGCTTTGGCCGGCGTGACAATCACGGCCAATTCCACCGGTTCCGGAATGTCCGCAATGCGCCGGTAGGCTTTGATGCCGGAGATGCTGCTGTGTTTCTCGCTGACGGGATATACCGTTCCGCCAAACGGGCTGCTGATCAGGCTCCAGATCGTGGCCCGGCCGATGCTGCCGGGACGGTCGCTCGCCCCGACCACGGCCACACTATGGGGAGTAAAAATCGAGTCGAGCGGATGCCGTGCAGTGCGCAATACATCGTGGGCCTTATCATGCGCCGGGACAGCTTTGCTGACTTTACTGCCAGGTTTGAGGGTGGTCATAACGAAAAGTGTACGCGATTATGAAGCCGCACGTTTGCGACGCACATCACGTTTTTCAGATCAGGGAACATGCTACAATGGCCCGCGTTCTCCTGAAAAAAAAGCGGCCCTTCGGTCGGCACAGAAAATACAAGCATGGCGGAAAAACCAGCCGACAAACCGGTCATCACCTATGCGGATGCTGGGGTCAACATCGACACCGGCAACCGCACCAAGAAGCGCATCAAATACCTCGCCCACAAGACCTTCACCCGCGGCGTGCTGAGTGAAATTGGCGGTTTCGGGGGCCTGTTTTCCATCGACAAGACGAAGTACGCCGATCCGGTCCTGGTTTCCAGCGTGGATGGGGTGGGAACCAAGCTCAAGGTCGCCTTCGAAATGAACCTGCACCAAACCGTCGGCGCAGACCTGGTAAACCATTGCGTCAATGACATTGCGGTGCAGGGCGCGGCGCCCATGTTTTTCATGGACTATCTGGCCACCGGAAAGCTCAACCCCGATGTAGCGGAGAAAGTCGTTGAGGGGCTGGCTGAGGCGTGCAAACACAATGGCTGTGCCCTGATCGGCGGCGAAACCGCCGAAATGCCAGGTTTTTATCCCGATGGCGAATACGACTTGGCCGGATTTATCGTCGGGGTCGTCGAACGCGAACGTGTCATTACCGGCAAGAACGTGCAAGTTGGAGACGTGATTCTCGGCCTCGTCTCCAACGGCCTGCACACCAACGGATATTCCCTTGCCCGCAAGTTGCTGTTCGAAGTCGCTCAGTACACGCCGGAGTCCTACGTAAATGAACTCAAAGGCAAAGTGGGAAACGAGTTGCTGCGCACTCACCGCAGCTATTGGCCGATTGTGAAGCGGCTGGTCGCGGCAGATTGTGTTTCCGCGATGGCTCACATCACCGGCGGCGGCATCACGGAGAATCTGCCGCGCGTGCTACCCAAGTTTGTGGGCGCAGTCATCGAGCTGGGATCGTGGCCCGCGCAGCCCATCTTCGAGCACCTGCAGAATCTTGGCAACGTCCCTCAGGACGAAATGCTGCGCACCTTCAACATGGGCCTGGGCATGCTGCTGGTGGTTCCGGCAGAGAAATTCAAGAAGACGCAAACCGTTCTGGACAAGCTCGGTGAAAAAGCCTTCACGGTGGGAAGAATCGTAAAAGGCAACCGCAAGGTGATGTACACGTAGCGGTCATCCCTCTCGGACCGTGGAAATGTCGGAGAATACAGTGCGTTTAACTAAACCTGTCTTGCTCACAACCGTGATGATCCTGTACGGACCGACCCTTAAGGCACACACATCGCAAGTCCCGCCGCCATCGGAATCTACACCTGGCTGCTCGGTGAAACGCACAAACCCTGACGCTTCGCTGACATACGACCTCGCGTTCTCCGGGCGCGTTCGGGACGGCGAGAGGTATGAGTGCGCGTTCATAAAGGGACTCATTTTTCAACTTGAACCGACAGCGGAGGGCTGGGAAATCGCCGTTCACGAGGGGAATCGTAACGAGAATTTGGCCCGGCCGACACAGCCAGCAAATCGGCGCTCGCCGCTTCTGATCGCCGGCCCGGACTTCGCCGAGGAGACCAGCCCGCGTGGCGCTATGCCCCCACCGGCTAGCAGAGGATTCTCATTCTTTTCTGGGCAGGACAGTGGTTCGCTGGTTGTCTCTAACATAAAGCTCGACACTCGACCGTCAGGTGCAAAAACAACTATCGATGAGTTGTCGTTCGATGTTTCCCTTGAGATTCAGGCAATCGACGGAGTCCCAATTTATGGCGATCCGGTTATCGGTGTAAATGGAAGGGGCACGCCCCCGGAGCCAACCTACGCACCAAGTCCCGAGTACTCAAAGGAAGCAAAGAAAGCAAAATACCAAGGAACAATCGCGCTCTCGTTGATCGTGGATGCTCAGGGACGTCCGAGGAACGTCAGGGCAGCGACCCCGCTTGGCATGGGGCTGGCAGAGAAAGCGATTGAGGCTGTCACCAAATGGAGATTCAAGCCAGCTACGAAGGACGGCGAACCTGTGCCTGCCTTTGCTAACGTCGTGGTCACATTCCAACTCCGGCGCTGATACAGAGCAGCGGAAGGAACCGGAGAAAGGCTGTCTTAGACGCCAAATGGAAGTCCACCGACCCCCTCGATGTCTGCTGGAAATCAACCCCAGTTTTCCCGCAGGAATAGGGTGGCTCTGCTGAGGTCTTTCGCGTCTTTCACCGGAAGCGAACGGAAAACCGACAGCAATTCCCTTCGCCGCCTGGCCCGTATCCGTTCGCCTTCAAGATATTGCTCAATCGCTTTCCCCAAGACGGAGCATAGGCCCTTTTGCCCCTGCCGCCCAGCCAGCGCAAGTAGGGCGCTGGAGTGCTCGGCCTTCATTTCTACGGTCGTCCGCATGTCTCCATTTAAGCATACATGCATGTGCATGCATGCGTTCAGTTACCTGGGTCTATTTCGCAGCCCCCGAAGACGGGAAGGTTCACCAAGACCTCTTTCGCCGTTCTTCCTTCGTGCACCTTCGTGTCCTTGGTGGTTACTTTCTTTCCTGGCTGCCGTCGTCAATCGACCTGCCCATCCACCGTGCGTAGATACAGAAGACTTATCTCTTCAGCAAATCCACCGGCTCTCTAACATCTGTCACCCGGAAGTATTTGGCCAGCGCTGGATACTTCTTCGCTACAGCCTCATACATCGCATACGCCACATTGCGGTAGGAAAAATGTCCGGTTGGTCCCGTGCGCAACTCAGAGATGTAAACCACCTCGGCAAAATCCATCTTGAACAGCGTGCGTTTGCGGAAAGCCAGCGGAGTCGCGTACTGCGCATTCTGAGCTGCCTCGGGATGATCGCTTTTCGCCATCTCGGCCACGGCGCAGGCGACATTACGCATAGTGGCGTGATAGCTCTCTGCTGCGCCGGCAGCCTTGACTTCTTCCGGAGTGTCGTAGCCGTGCGCTGTGGTGAAATCCTGGTGGATCTGCACGCAGCGGCGGTGACGGTGCATGTCGCGGAAGCCGCCAATGTCCATGAGAATATCGAAGCGGAACTGCTGGCCAGCGCAAAGCGGACGCAGCATCTCGTCATGCCGGCCGCGATGACGAAGTCCTGCGTCAATGATCTCCCGCCGGATCACCTCGCCTGCCGCCCCCACTGCTTGGCGAATCTGCCGGTAGGGATAATAGCTGTGCTCGTAAATCAGCGTGGTGGCTAGCTCGATTTCCAATGGTTCTTCTTCCAGCAGATCAACCATCGGAGCCGAAGCCAGCGGCAAGTTCCCCATCAGTTCGGCTGCCAGATGCCGCAACCCGCGCCGGGTCTCGATCTCGTAAGGATTGGGGTCAGCATACTTGACCAGCGTGGGCGCGACCCGCACTTCGTGCAGCAATTCCTGCTCGGCACTCGCCGCAATCTCCGGCGAGACTTCGCGCATCTGTTCCACTAACGCTCGCAGTTGCTCGTGATTCACGTTGTAAGCAGGAGATGTAGCTGCCTGCTTCAGCAGTTCGCCGAGATGCCGCACTTCCCGGTGAGTATGGCTGAGCAGATGCGAGACTTGCGTCTCCAGAGTTCGCGCGTTGACGATTTCCCCCAGCGAAGTATTTGTGGCCAGCGGCAGAAGATAGCGGGAGATGTCAAATGCACGTGCCCGCAAGGTGCGATCATAGGCTTCCTGCTTCATCTCCGGCGGGCGGGGCGTATTGTCGCACAGGTAGCGGAATACCTGCTCCGAAAGAGCCTCGTATTCGCTGAAAAGGCGAGTGACGGTCTGTTCAAAAAGGCCGGTAGCCTGGCGGTCGTCGCCAAAATCAGGCACGAAGTAGCCGCTCTTGCGGAAGTCCTGATAGCGGGTGGACCGTTCCTGTCCATCCCAGCGCTGCTCGTCGGCCACGGCGATGGCAGCCAGGATCGACAGCTTCTCAATGGCCAGCGCGATGTGCGCCAGGTCGGCAATCGACCGGTGCCCGTACTGGAAATAAAATGTATTGAGAAATTTTTCCGCCTTCTGCTGATTGATCTCCCGCAGCGATTCCTTCATGGACAGAGCCGAGCGCGAATACTTGGCCATGGCATAAGCCTGCACTTCCGGCTCGGCGCCATAGACGGCGTAAACCTCAATGCTCGGCGCGACGGAGGAATCCTGGTTGCCGTTGGCGGAAGAAGCTGAGTCGGCGGTTTGGGGCATCTGGTGGCTGACCTCGCAATTGTGAAGATTGAAGAGAATTGAATCTTACGTTTCACCGCAGTGCGGTTGCAAATGCATGCGAGCGGAGCAGCACCGCAGAAAAAGTGGCCAACACTGCAAAATTCTGCACATTGACAGGCGCGAACCGGGATTGTATCGTCAGGTCGTATCGGTACTACCGCTCCTCGTTGCCAAAGTGGATGCCCTCCCCATTCGCAAGCAGCCGACGGTGCAAAAACTTCGCCAGTTAGGAGAAACCCTGATGATTCGTGCTTTTCGCCGCTCTCAAAGTGGCAGGCTAGGATTTGTTTGCCTGCCGGTCCTGGCACTCCTGGTTATGTTCGCGATGGTAGGGTCTGCCCAGGCACAGTTTACTCTTGTCAAAATCAGTACCGACAGCTTTCACAATTCCTCCAGCCAGCACAAAACCGAAGTTGAGCCTGACACGTACTCGTGGGGCTCAACCATGGTTGCCGCTTTTCAAGTGGCCCGCGTTGAGGATGGCGGCGGCGCGGACATCGGGTTTTCCACTTCCACGGATGGTGGCAAGACTTGGACCTACGGTTCCCTCCCTGGACTCACGGTCAACTACAAGAATGGACCAAACTCGGCGGCAAGCGATGCGTCGGTGGTTTACGACGCGAAACACGGCGTGTGGCTGATTTGTACTCTCCCCATCGGCAATTCAGGACTCAATGTCGCCGTCAGCCGCTCCAAAGATGGTCTCCACTGGGACAACCCAATCATGGTGGATAGCAGCGGCGGAGACGACAAGAACTGGATCACATGCGACAACAACGCCAGCAGTAAATATTACGGCCATTGCTACGCCGAATGGGATACTCCTGAAGTCTTGCTCAGCACTTCCACTGACGGCGGACTCACGTGGGGAGCGCCCCAGGCGTCTGCCGACGGGGCCTATGGCTCGGGCGCTGAGCCTCTGGTGCAACCCAATGGTCAGGTGGTGGTCACGTTCCTGGGAGATAACATGCAGGCATTCACTTCGACCAACGGTGGCAAGAGTTGGAACAGCAGCTTCACCATCGCCACTGTGAACACTTTCCAGGGGAACAGCGATTTGCGGAGCGTCGGCTTGCCCTTTCCCTCCACCGGTATTGATAAATCGGGAAAGCTTTACGTGGTTTGGTCGGATTGCAGCTTCCGCACGAACTGCAGCACCAATGACCTAGTGATGAGCACTTCGACCAACGGGACGAAGTGGACCAGCCCAGCACGCATTCCGATCGACAAACTGAACAGCACAGTCGATCACTTTATTCCCGGGCTAGCCGTGGATCGTTCCGCCTCCGGCAAGACCGCCCATCTCGCCACCACTTACTATTATTATCCCGACGCCAGCTGTAACGATTCGACCTGCGAGATCCACGTCGGCTTTACCGCGTCTACGAACGGAGGCAAGACCTGGACGGCAGGAAAAGATGTGGGCGCTGGCCCAATGAAGATAAGTTGGTTACCGGCTTCGCAGAACGGACCGATGCTTGCCGACTATCTGTCGTCTTCCTACGTGAACGGCAACGCATTTGGAGTGTTCATGGTGGCCAAGGCACCTGCTAACGGCCTGTTCAATGAAGCCGCCTACACCACCAAGCAGCCACTCGAGGCTGCAGTTGACGAGCCTCGGTTCAGTTCGAAAGGCGAGAAACGCATACCCGGTATCCATGCGGACCGGCCGTTCCCGCGGTTCCAGGGTGAGGAGAGAGAGTCTCCGGCTGCTCCGCCCTCCAGCCCGGACTTGAAGAAATAGCTTAGGTTTGCTTCAAACCGCCGGCAGCCGACGCCGGCGGTTTTCTTCTGTCCCCAAAACACCGATCCCCGCGATAACACTGCAAAATTCTGCACATTGACAGGCGCGAACCGGGATTGTATCGTCAGGTCGTATCAGTTACTACCGCTCCTCGTTGCCAAAGTGGATGCCCTCCCCATTCGCAAGCAGCCGACGGTGCAAAAACTTCGCCAGTTAGGAGAAACCCTGATGATTCGTGCTTTTCGCCGCTCTCAAAGTGGCAGGCTAGGATTTGTTTGCCTGCCGGTCCTGGCACTCCTGGTTATGTTCGCGATGGCAGGAACTGCCCACGCCCAGTTCACGCTCGTCAAGATCAGCGCAGACAGCTTTCACAACTCCGCCAGTCAGCATAAGACCGAAGTTGAGCCCGACACCTATTCCTGGGGCTCGACCATGGTCGCCGCCTTTCAGGTAGCTCGCGTCTACGGCGGAGGCGGCGCCGACCTTGGATTCTCAACCAGCACCGATGGAGGCAAGACCTGGACCCAGGGCTATCTTCCCGGCCTCACCATAAACTACAAGAACGGGACGTTCGACGCAGCCAGCGATGCATCGGTTGTGTATTGCGAGAAGTATGGCGTGTGGCTCATCTCAAGCCTGCCAATCGCAAACTCTGGTGTGGATGTGGCCGTCAGCCGTTCCACCGATGGACTCAACTGGGGCAGTCCCATCATGGTGGATAGCAGCGGAGGCGACGACAAGAACTGGATCACTTGCGATAACAACTCCGGCAGCCCCTATTACGGCAATTGCTACACCGAGTGGGACAGCGGCTACGTCTACCTGAGCACTTCAACCGACGGTGGGCTGACTTGGGGAACGCCCAAGACATCCGCCGATGGGGCCGGGGGCCTGGGCGCCGAACCGCTGGTACAACCCAATGGCACAGTGGTTGTTCCCTTCCTAGGCAACGGAATCCAGACCTTCAGTTCGACGAACGGTGGCACCAGTTGGGGCAGCAGCATCGTCATCGCTCAGGCCAATACTTTTCAGGGCAACAGCAACCTGCGCAGCGTCGGACTGCCGCTGCCTTCTACCGGAATCGACAAGTCGGGCAAGATCTATGTCGTTTGGTCGGATTGCAGCTTCCGCAGCGGCTGCAGCACCAACGACATTGTGATGAGCACATCCACCAATGGCAGCAAGTGGACCGCCCCAGTTCGAATTCCAATCGACGGGCTCAAAAGCACGGTGGATCACTTCATTCCAGGACTGGGCGTGGACCGCTCCACATCCGGCAGTTCGGCCCATCTGACCTCAACGTACTATTACTTCTCAGACGCCAGTTGCAGCAGCGATTGCAAACTCTACGTGGGGTTTACCACCTCCCAGAACGGCGGCAAGACCTGGACTGCGGGGAAAGAACTGGCCGGTCCCATGGAGTTGACTTGGCTGCCGGACACGTTCTCCGGTGTGATGGTGGCGGATTATCTCTCGACCTCCTATGTCAACGGCAACCCATTTGGAGTCTTCATGGTGGCGAAGGCGCCAAAGAATAGCGTTTTCAATCAGGCAGCCTACACCACCAAGCAACCTCTGCTCGTGCCAGATAGCGAACCGAGGTTCAGTTCCAAGGGTGAGAAGCAGATCTCCCACGGCAAGACGCACTTTGAATTCCACGACGTGGAGCTTGAAGCGCAACCGCCGCGGCAAGAACCGAACAAAGAACCGAAAAAGTAGTGCGGCTTTTCTCGATGACCGCCGGCAGCCGATGCCGGCGGTTTTTTCTCGCCCCAAAGCATCCCCCTGCAACTTGACTGATCTCCGTTCTCGCGCCACAATCAAAGATCAAGAGGTGATCGATGCTCGCTTACATCTTTTTGCTGCTTGCCGTGGCTGTGCGCTTCATGCCCCATCCCTGGATGTTTACTCCGGTGACCGGGTCGCTGCTGTTTTTCGGAGCGCGTGGATCGCGCCGCCAGCTCTGGATTCCGTTCGCCCTCTTCGCCGCATCCGATGTGGTCCTGACCACCGTGGTTTACAAGTATCCCTTCTCCTGGGACCATCTGGTCACCTTCGCGTGGTATGCCGGAGTGCTGTGGCTCGGAACCCGACTGGGCAAGAACGCCAAGCCGTTGCCCATCATCGGCGCAGCGCTAGCGAGTTCGGTTTCTTTTTACCTCGTCACCAACCTCGCGTCATGGGCATGGCTCGACATGTATCCCAAGAACCTGACCGGCGTGATGATGTCCTATACCGCCGCCATTCCCTTCTTCCGCCACGCCGTGGAGGGCGATCTGCTATTCACCGCGGCGATGTTCGCCACACCGGTTGCGCTGAAATGGCTTGCCAGGTCATTCACCGGCGAGAGCAACCGCTCCGCCGCAGCGTAGATCGCTACGGCAGACTACGGTTCGTATCAGGGCATGCCTTCAGACATGCCGCGAGTGCCTGCGAAAAAAACTCGCCTTCCGGCGCTGCGTTTCTTGGATTTGAATCGCGCAGCTACCCAGGGGGATTCTGCGGCATTCGCAACTCTTGGGCAGCGCAGCGCTTCCAGTCTGTGGGTGAAAACCAGATTCTTGGCCGAGACGGTGGAACGGAGTGAGCAAGTTCCAGCCCCGCAAGGGGCGGCATAGGATAGCCCGGCACGTAAGTGCCGGGTGTGGGTAGAAAATGGAACGAGTCCCGGAGGGACGACACAGGTTCGCCCGCACACTCTTCCAGCGCTTCCTTAATCTGGAATACCCGCTTCAGCGCCTGAGGTCACGAAGGCAAGTCGTCGGCTGTCTGCGGGCCAGCAGCAAGCCCCATTACCTCCCTCGCACTACCGCCTTCGCCGCCACCATATTGTCGTAGTGGTCGTACACTCGGACCACAACTACGTGATCCGACGCCAAAGACCCAACGGACAGCGAAACCTGAAAATCATAACTTTCTGTCTTGGCATCCGACAGTTCTCCCACCGGCCCCACGAATTGCCACGGCGCTGCGTCCACCGAGTATTCAGCACGCTTGATCGCCGAGAAGCTGTCCCTGGCGCGAAACATGACGTGAAGCGAACCAGGCTCCAAAACCGCGCTTAGGCTTTCAATCTGCGGCGGCGTAGTGTCCACTTCGAAGCGTGCACTTTGCTTCTCCGCCGTCAACGCGTCCCCGGGCGAGTGTGACGGCGCGTCGGAAGCCACGACTTTGATGGTGTAGCCTCCGTCGGGCAGCAACGAAGCATCGAACGAATACGATTTGTCCGTGAGGTTGTCCTTCAGGAGAAGCCAGCGAGTCTCGCCGTCTCCGCGATAGTAGACCGAGTACACCATCTGGTCGTCGTTGTCGTCGTGCACGCTCCAGCGCACTCCGATCGAATCCCGATCGCGCGTACTCGTCGGCGGTATTTCAATCCGCGCCTGGCTGCCGCTGGCGCTGCTGCCGGTGTCGGAGCCAGGCATCTTGGGCAAAGGAGTGTAGCGCACGCCCGGCTGCACGCTGACGTCGTCAAATTCCGGAGCCACATTTTTCGGCAGATAGTTCAGTGTGACGCTTTCCACGCGGGGCGCGGGATTGCCCGCGTGCAACACTGCCTTCCACTGCGCAAAGCGCGCCGCCGGCACATTGGCCTCGTTCTCTTTCTGCAAATCGACTTTGTGCCACTCACTCCAGTTCCGGTCGGGATTGTCGACATTCCCGCTGCGCGCCAGCAATTCGACGTTGCCGACGCCGCGAAATTCGGTGCGTCCCCAGCGGGAGAATACATGCGCATCGAATACGTCGCTCGCATACCAACCTTCCGAAGCCGGCGAAGCACTCAGCAGGAAAACTTTGCCCAAATTGCTGGTGGAGGTATAGAGCGCGCCATCCAGCGCTGGCGCAAAGGCGGTCACCTGGCCGGCGCTGGCCTTGAGCAAGTCGGTGTACTGGTCGGCGGCGGTAATGGCAAAAATATGTCCGCGATTGCCGGTGCCAGCCAGCAACCGGCCACGCGAATCAAATGCCAACGCGTAGACCACATCCTCGTGAGAACTCCAGAACCGGCTTGGGGAGCCGTCTGGCGCGATCTTGTAGATCTCCGAGCCGCCGGTCAACACGGCAGCAAAACCGGGAAAATTCAGCGCAGGTAGTAGAGTGCTCGCGGCCGGCGAGGGGTTGATCGTGATCTGCAAGGGGGGAGCTTGGGCCGCTGCAGCTGCTGGTGAGGCTTGCGGCGTTACCGGCAGCGCCGCCGGCGTTGGCGCGGGTCCGGCATGCTTCTCGCCGGTTCCGGCAGCATAAATGTTGCCTGCGCTGTCGATGGCAAGCGCGGTGATTTCCTTCTTCGGCGCGCTATACAGGACGAACGCTTCTCCCTTGGGCGAAACACGGTATACCAATCCGCTTCCATCGGAACCAGCAATCAGGTTCCCCTTCGCATCAAACGCCAGCACGCGAATGTGGGCCTCGTCACTCTGAAAGAAAACCGAATGCTCGCCTTTGGGCGTCACGCGGAAGATCTGCCCACGGTCGCCCGTCGCTGCGTATAGGTTGCCTGCATCGTCGAGCTTGAGGTCCCAGATGTATTTCGTCTCGGGATTGAAGTAAACCGACGACGTCCAGCCCGAGTCGACGACCGACTTTTGCTCCGTTTCCTTCTTGCTTGACTCTTTGCCCGCCGCAGCCGGTTCGATCTTGTAAATTTTGCCATCGGGATTGGTAGCGGCAAAGATGGCTCCGTTCTTGCCGATGGCGAGCGCTTGCACCTGAAGTTCCTGCGGTTCGAAGATGACCACCGACCTGCCATCCGGGGTAATGCGGTACACTCGCGCCGGCGACCCTGCCGCGGCATACAGCGTGCCGTCGCGATCGGCCGCAATCGCCCAGATGTAGGTCGAGGAAGTCGTGGTCAACGCTTTAAGCGCCGGCGCCAATTCCAGGCCGCCGACGCTGTTGATAGCGACGCCCTCCGCCGTGCCCTTGATCAGTTCGTCAAACTTCGATTGTTCCCAAGTGCGGGTCTCGCCCGCGAAGGCGAAACAGGTTGACAGCAGCAACGCGACGGCAATCCGGAACGGCTTCACCAAGCCTGTGCCCAAGTCCATACCTCGATGTGTAGTTTTGGGGAGGAAAGATTCAGGGTACCACAGTGATTGGTGTGGCTTCTCCGAGCACAGACAGCTTCACGGGCTGTGGAAAACTCTGATCTTGGTTAGCGCAGCGCTTCAGTGTGTGCGTGAGAGCCAGGTTTTTGGCCGGGACCGCGGAACGGACCGACCAAGTTCCAGCCCCGCAGCCTGTGCGTGAGAACCACTTTTTGAGCTGCATGGTGGAACGGAGCCGCCGCAAGCCAGCTCCGGAGGAGCGGCATAGTGTAGCCCCGGACGGAAGTCCGGGGTTAGAAACAAAATAAAGGTACGCGCCCGAAGGGCGCCGCGCCAGTTCCGACGCACACACTTCAGCGCCGCGACAACTGCTTTCTTGTCACCACGCGCTTGAGGTCACAAAGGCGACTTTTTCCGCAGCCCTCTTCAGCCGCGTCGATTAGAGCCGCCAAAAACACGCGGTGAGCGGGCGACTAACCCCCAGAAATAGAAGCTCTTGCTTCACTATTCCATATAACCTCGTACATACAAAATAGCACGAACAAAATGTTCCACGTGGAACAATTTTCCAGTTTTTCAGCCCGGCTCGGCGTTCACCCCAGGCTACCTGATGTTGATCGTCAGCACCTGGGCCCCGGTCACCACGGAATCCAGCGGGCTGGAAGCGGCTTCGTTTACTGACGATTCGTTGGACACCACCATTTCCTGCGTGCTCCGCATCCCGTCCATCACGTTCATCACCGAGAGCGGCAGCGCGGGCATGACTTTGTCGGCAATCATGGCTTGCGGGTCGGCTTCCAGCAGCGAAACGTAAACCCGGTCGTTGGCGTGCTGCTTGTTGAGAAAAGCGATGGTCGCGGCCAGATCCAGCTTACTGGCCACCGGCGTTCCATGGCGCAGCCGGTCGAGCGTGTCTCCGTCGCTGACCAGAATGCGCAGCTGCCCTTTCGAGGTCGAAGCAGGAATATGGATCGGAATGCGCCGCACCACGCCTTCGCCGCGATATGGACGCAGCAGGGCCTCGATCGTAATGTCATCGCCGGGCCGCGCTTCGGTGATATCGGTTCGCGCGCTCTCCAGACGGGCCCAGCGGCGGTCGCGTTCTACGTCGAAATCGAGATTCACGCCGCGAATCGCAGGCACTGTGTACGGATTGAAGTAAATGCGGGCAAATCGCTCACCCAGAGAAGCCGCCGCCAGCATGGCGCCGGGCGCGCCGGCATCGGTGGAGGCGAACATGCTCTGCAAGGCCACGTCGGGGTAACCCTCCACCTGAATGCGCCCATTCATGTGATAGGTGGTCTCTTCGCCATATTCGTTGACGCCATGCAAGGCGTTGAAGACGGTCGCCATCATGGCCAGTGGACTCAACCTCGCGTTGTTGAGCACTTCGTAGTGAAACTGCTTTTCGACAGACCCGCCATGGATGGTCAGCGTGACCGGAATCATCTCCGGCTTCTTGCCGAATTCGCCGAGAATTCCGTTGTGGCGATCCTGCACAAATGCGCCCACCGGCTCAGTCGCATTGACGATCTTGAAAGCGTTGAGCTGCGAAGGCACCGTCGCCAGCACCTGCGCTTTGGTCATGGGCAGAGCGATCATGCCGAACTGCATCAGGGGATGCCCGCAAGCCAGCAGGCGTTCGGCGTCGGTATAGGTCACGGTGCAGGTGGCGGCGATGTCCATGTCGCCGCGAACCAGGACCGCCCCAACCGCGGACCCCGGCTCCAGCGGTTCCGGCTGTTTGTCGTCGCTGACGGAGCCGATACCCATCACCGGCACAATCCCCGCGGAAGCAAACTGCGGAGCAAACAACTTTACCGCATCCTCATCGAACCCGCTGAACACCAGCGGCGTTTCGATGGGCTTCAGGTAATTGGCAAACTCGGAAATCGGCGTGTCAGCTATGCTCGGGCTTGACGTCCTGCCCGGCGCATTCACCACCGGCTTCACTTCGAGCGGCGCAGGCGCGGGACTGCGGTCGAGCGCGCTGATCTCCATCATCTCGGCGATGGGCGTGACTCCGGCGATCGGTTCCTTGGAAAACTCTCCGATTCGGAAGGCCACCGCTCCCGCGAGTTTGCCGTCCAGATACACCGGGCTTCCACTCATGCCAGCCACTACGCCCGTGTACTGGGCCTTGGCTCCGCCCAGGCGCACCAGAATCACGTCGCCTTTCGGCCCGTTCGCATTCTTGATCACGCCCAGAACCTCTACCTCCATCGGCTCTGGCTTCGTCCCCTGAAACACCGTGTAAGCCACGCCCTTCATGCCCGCGTGAATCTGCTCTACTGGAATGGTGTCGAATGGCGTGATGCTCTGGGCGAGACTCAGCGTGGAAAGTAGTTGAACAACCGCAAGGGCGAGAAGCGCTCGTTTCATTCCGAATGTCTCCGACGACGCAGTCGTCCTCAGCCAGATCCGCCTCGCGCCTTAGATCCCGTTACCAGGTAGGAGAGGAATTGCTGCAGCCTGCTAAACATCCCAACCGCGAAGTTCTGCGTCTATACTAGCATAGGGAAGTTAGGGGAATTCGATGTTCATTCAGCGTCTTCAGTCTTTCTCGAGTCGGTCGCGCCTCGGCATATTCAGCCGGTTGTCAGTCATTTGCCTTGCGGCCATCGCGCTGACGGGTTGGTCTCTTTTAGCCCAGAACCAGTCTCAGACGGCTCCCGCTCAACAGGCGCCCACTCTGGAAACCGGCGGCCCGCAGACCGACGTAGGCCCATATGCCATCCCCAAGAAGAAAGACGAGCCGCCACCGCCTCCGCCGCCCGAGAAGCCCAAGAAAATCGAGGGCATGCCGGACTATTCCATCCACGTGGATGTGCCGGTGGTCACCGTGCCTGTCACGGTTGTGACCAAAGACGGCCAGTTTATTTCCACCCTCACGAAAGAGAATTTCAAGGTTTACGAAGACGGCACCCAGCAGACCATCAGCAACTTCACCGTGCAGGAAGCGCCCATCACTGCCGTGCTGTTGATTGAGTTCGCATACATTGCCCCGGCGTTTACCTATGAGGCCCTGAACGCGTCGTATTCCTTTGCGCAGTCGCTCAAGAAAGAGGATTGGGTCGCCGTCGAATACTACGACATGCAGCCGCATATCGTGGTGGATTTCACTCAGGACAAGTCCGCCATCATTGGGGCGATCAGGCAACTGCAGATTCCCGGCTTTTCCGAAACCAACTTGTTCGACGCCCTGTATGACGCGCTCGATCGGCTGGACCGGGTCGAGGGACACAAGTACGTCATTCTGGTCAGCAGCGGATTCGACAGCTTCAGCAAGATCAATCTTGACCAGATCTACAAGAAGATCAAAGTCACGAAAGACGTGACCATCTTCCCCGTCAGCGTCGGTTGGGTGCTGCGCACTTACTGCGAGGCTGCTCATTGCACGGGACGCTTGCGGGGGATGGCCTCGATGCCCGGTTATGCCCCTGAATTGGATTACCTGGCAGCCGACAATCAAATGCAGACTTTCGCCCGCATGACGGGAGGCCGCTTTTTCCAGCCGCGTTTCCAAGCGGAGTACCCGGAGATCTTTCACGAGATTGCCGGCGACATCCGCCATCGCTATGAGCTTAGCTATCATCCGACCAACGCCAAGTTCGACGGCACCTACCGCAAGCTGAAAGTGGACGTGGTGGCGCCCGATGGCGGTCCGCTGAAGGTGAAAGATCAGAAGGGCAAGGACGTCAAGTACCTGGTCATCGCCCGCGAAGGCTACACCGCCAAACATGAGGTTGAGTAGCTTCGGCTTTGCGGAGCCCTTCACTGCCGAGTACGCCAAGATCAGGGGAAAAACTCAAACTCTTTCAAGACGTCATCCCGAAGCCCCGCGCTTTCACCAGCGGGGCGAGGGATCTAGCGTGGAGTGCAGAGGAACCGGCGGTGGTGGGCACTCCGCGCGAGAGCCCTCACTCGGCTGAACTGCGCCGAGTTTCGGTATGGCGTCGCCATGACTCTTTCTGAAGGGCGCTAAGATGCCAGCCACACGACAATGCCCACCCGCCCTGCTACACATGAAACAGTCGGTCCAACACAAACATAAACGCCACCCCCACAAACACCAGCAGCGCCATCTTCACGCCCGGCTCCTTGTTGACTTCAGGAATGAGGTCGGACGCGGCCACATAAATCGTGACTCCTGCTGACAGCGGTAGCCCGAATCCCACTTCGTGTCGTGCCACCGCCATCACCATCACGCCCGCCATAGTCGCCACTCCCAGGATGATCGAAGATCCCCACGCAGCTCCGCGGCTTTGCCCGCCCGCCAGCATCACCGAGGCGACAGTAAAACCTTCCGGAATCTTGTGCAGGAAAATTGCCGTAAAGATAATCCAACCCAGCCAATTGGAAACGATGAACCCGGAGGCAATCGCAATCCCGTCAAAAAAAGTGTGAATCACCAGGCCCAGCAGCACCGAGTAGCCCTTGCGGGCGTGCTTGAACTGCTCCATGTGGGTCTCTTCGCCGAAATGAAAATGCGGGGTGACGGTGTGCTCAAAAAAATGAATGATGAGATAACCAAGTAACACCAGGAAACCCGCGCTCCGGCCGTGCAGGCGCAGGCTTTCCGGCACCATCTCCACCAGCGCCGTGGCCAGCATGAATCCTGCGCCCAGCGCCACAAAGTAGTTGAGATAGCGGCGCTCCCAATTCCGCTGGACGATGATCGCCCCGCCAAAAACATTAGCCCCGGCCGCCGTCAGGCCGAGCAGCAGACTCAGCACAATGGGATTCATGAAGCAAGCAGAATACCATGTGCGCGTGTGGGACAGCCGCTCTCGCCGCGCCGTAGAGACGTAATTAATTACGTCTCTGGCCGCCCGAGCGAAATCCGCAGCATAAACACCCACGTAGGGGCGGACGCCCTCGGGAGCCCAAAGACGATACGAACATGCTAAATGGGTAGTAGAATGTCACTGACTCCGGGGGCTACTGGAGGACCCTCTTCCAACATGCCGGCAATGAGACTGATCAAGCATTGTGCGGAGTTTCTTGCTGCGGACAAGCTCACGGAGGTGCCGGGCGGGACGCGCGGGATATATGTGCTTCTTAAACAGGGCAAGCCCAGAGGCCGAAAGGAGATTTTCGACGTTGTTTATATAGGCATGTCCGGGCGAGGCGTCAAGGGGCGGCTTAGGGAGCATCGTCGGAAAAAGCATTGGACCCATTTCTCCGTTTATTCCGTGTGGCCCAACGTCTCGGATGATGAGGTGGCCGAACTGGAAGGTTTGTTTAGAGCTATCTTCCGAAAAGATGCCAATGCCAATAAAATCGCCGTGCAAAAGGGCTTTGCCAAACTAAAAGAAGTCCGGAGGAACGATTTTGATTGGACGGAGGCCTGAGGATTCCCCTACGGTGAAAAGGCCCGGTCGCGCCCTGGATACGCTTCAACCCCCGACCCCAGCCTCAGCAGTTCCCGCCGCAGCCGATCATGCCGTTGCGTCAAGCGAATGTACCGCATCTCATCCCGGCCCAACTTAGCCCGGATGATCCGCGCCACATCCGCCTTTTCTCCCGCCGTCCAGTTGGCGAGATCGGGAATCAACGACAAGACCAGCGCCCAATTCTCAAACGCTTTCTGCTCAATGCCGCTCCATCCTGAAGCCGACACGCCCAGCGCGCGGCTGACTTGTTCAGCCGCCGCCCGCCGCATGCGAGCACTGTCACCGCCAAACTCCCGCGCCATAAGCCGATTCACTCGCAGACACAGGTTGCGCGTGGAGAAACGGTCCCAGGCTCCGCGCTCCGCTCCAGGCAATTCATAGAACACGTGCGCTTTTGCCAGTTGTCGAAGCGTGCGTGCCGGAGTCTTGTACCCGGCCTCGCTGATAATCCGGTGCTCTTCGCGCTCACACAGACGAAGAAGATCGGCGCGCCCCGGCCGGAATCCCAACTTGCGGTAGAACCAGAACGCGCCGGATTCAATCGCTTCCTCGTTACCGTCGCCGATCTGGTAGGGATAAATCGAGATGCACTTCGCGCCCATGTAGCGGTTGAGGATGCGCAGCACCTGCGCGTAGATCCAGGCCGTCTCGCCGCCGCGAAAAGTGTAAAAAGTGTTGAAGCCGATTTCGATCCACTCGTCCAGGCCGATGGCTTCAATGTAGTTGATGGGCACGCCATTCTTTACGGTGAATCCGGCAAGGTAAGCGCGCAGCGGCAAACGGCGCTCTGGCGGCAGGCCCCACAGGTAGATCACAACACCTCGGCCCACATTTGCCCGCACCACCGAGTGCGGATCGCCCAGCGTGGTGCCGTAAAGCTCCCGGTAGCGAACCAGCATCACTTCCTGTATTTTGTCGATCACCCTGCGGCCTTCGGCGAGCGAGACCCTCCTGAGCGCAGGCGCGGGCTGGGCAAGCTCACGCTCAAGCGAAACCTGGCTGCGCGTAATCAGCGGCTCATGATGGTAGTAAAACGCTCGCGTGGGCCAGCGGCTGCGCGTGCGGGAAAGCGGCAGATTCTCGATCCGCCAGCGAATCGGCAAGCGCAACGAACCGTAAGTCTCGACTTTTTCCCGTGGCGAGCAAGGCAACAGTTCGAAGCGCCCTACCAGCCATTCCAGTTCGCGCTCGCGCCCTCTGGCGGCGTCGAGCCAGCGGCGCCACGGAATGTTGGCCTCGACGTCGCCGTCTTCTTCCACCAGCGGCATAAAGCGCGGCCAGGTCGCGGCCATGGCGCGCTCTTCTTCGTAGCCGTCCCATACGATTTCAACATTGCGCGGAATACGCCGCACCAACCAGCGCACAGCGTCGAAGTTGAGCGTGTCCTCCATGGTGGTGCCCGCGATGCCCAGAACTTCATAAACGTCGAACGGACTCATGTCCGTGCCCAGCGCCCGGAGATCGGCGACTCTCTGGTGGAATCCGTCCAGGATTCGCTCGGTCCGGGCCACAACGCCCGGCCCTTGCGGAAATGCCCGCAAAAACATCAACGCCTCGTGAAAGCGGATGAGCGATTTGGCATCGGCAAATTGCTGCCGCGCCAGAGCGCCCAGCACCTTCTCCACGCGGCGAGTTTCCCCGCGCCCAAAGCGGTTTTTGTGTTGTTCGAGGCGATCAAGCAGGCGATTGATGGACGATGTGGGCATGATGGCTTGGGGAGTAGTGTAGCGCAGGCGGGTCAGGCCGTGAGCTGCACAAGGCGGGCCCGGCTTCGAAATGAATTCACGATCGTGTCAGCCAGGCTCATGCAGCTTGCCCTGTCTGGGACCGGAGCAGTAGAGCGTTCCGGGTACTCGTCGTAGGTGCGGCCATCCAGCAGTCTTCCATTTTTTGCTTTCCTGACTCCACCCCATTGCTTGAAAAAGAACGGCACGCCCTGTATCCGGCACTGTCTGCGGATGGAGACGACCCATTCCCGCTTCATGGGGCGCGCGCCGGGCCCACTTTCCCCGCCGACAATGACCCAACTCATCCCTGAGAGATCGATCTCGCCAAGGTCCTCAAGCAGTGGCTCAATCGAAAGAAAACGAAGCCGGGCTGGCGAGTTCCTGAGGTGTGCGATTCGGGGTAACCCATATTCCCGATCTTCCACGCTGACTCCCCACCAGATGTTTTCCTTCTCGGCTGCGAACCTGAGTTTTGTTTTCAGCAGCTCGCATAGCCTTTCCGAGCGCTTTGTCAGGACCTGGTACGTATGCCAGTTTGCCGTGGTCATGACCAAAGCTGTGGTTTCCACATAGTCATCCGGAACCCCAGCCTGGAACAAGTCGCTCATCGAATTGACAAAGACGAGCCGGGGCGACCGCCAGGAGAATGGCTCGGGTAGCTTCTCGGGCACGAGACGCAGGTCGAACCCTTGCTCGTAAGGATGCCCCTTCACGCCGCGAAATCGCTCGGCGAAGGTTTCGGCGTAGCAGTGTTTGCATCCGGGACTGATCTTGACGCAGCCCCGAACGGGATTCCAGGTTGCGTCGGTCCACTCGATAGAAGAATTGAGTGACATAATTCAGAATAAGCCTAGTTGATCGTCGCTATACTTGAGCGCCTGATCCCAAAGGGTGTAGGCGAGCGGGTGACGCGAGAACAGTCCGACCGCATAGAGCGGAAAGTTCTTTTCGTAAAAAAAGATTTTGCGCATTGAATAGAACGGCGGAGCAATATATTTCATCGTCGCCATACTGGCGGCGAACTCCTCAGCTAGGAAGCGCGGAAATTCCACACCCTCCTGTTTTGCGGCTGTCCAGCGATCGTGCCAAGACGGCGATCCTAACAACTGGTCGATCTTTGAAGGGTTCTTGATGTAGTGCTGTTCGGCGCGGAGCGCGTCCATGTACAGGGCTAGCAACACAATAAAATCGACGTATTTCCGCGCAAGGGTCTGGAGGGTGGAGAACCTAATGCCTATGTCATTGGGGTCGACGAAGCAGAGACTAAGCACTTTGTGGTTCCTGGAATGCTGAGGAATAGCCGCGGAGATCTTATCAACATTAGCATCGCAATCCTCCGGAATGAAAGCGACCTCCGCTGAGGGCGGAGCGTGGCGCCTGACGCGAACGCGGAGCGCCTCCAATTTCGCGGGATCCTGTTCGCAGAATATGTACTTGTCAAAGGGAACCTTGAGCGTGAGCGCCTGAATCGGAGATCCTGCGATAACTCTCTCCGTATCGCGAATGCGGCTATAGCCAGCCCCGGCGTACAACTCGATATAGATTCGTTTCTCCCATTTTTCCTTCATCGCAGCTGAAAACAGAGATGCATAGTATGAGACCAACCTGTGTTTCGCCTCAGTCCACACCCCTGCATCGTTACAAGGCAGGTCGTCGGCCTCGACACTAACGGTATTGTCACCCGGCACGTTCACACCCAAGATTCTATGAGCCTCCTCATACGAGCTGCTGCGGTATCTCCCAAAAGTACCAGCAGAGTAACTCGCTCACCTGACTACGTCGTACACCGGAATATTCGCGTGTTCTTAGCGGGTTTTATCGCGCCCCCCTTTCCAATACCTGGTTCGACTCCCCGCTTCAAGCATCGTATAAGATGCGATAATCATGCTATAATCGCACCATGATTGATGTGACGCAGGACATTCATTCACTGACCACGTTCAAGCGTAACTCGTCCGGGCTGATGAAGCAGATGAAGAAAACCGGGCGGCCGCTGGTGCTTACCATCAAAGGCAAAGCCGAAGCCGTGCTCCTCGATGCCAGCGCCTACCAGGCAGTCGCCGATCAGCTCGACGGACTGGCCAGCATCCGTAGAGGCATTGACCAAGCCAGGAAAGGCATGGGGCGTCCTGCCGAGGATCTCCTAGACGAACTGGAACACGGCAAGCCATAGATGGCATACCGCGTCGTCATCACGCCTGAGGCTGAAGCCGGTCTCAGGGCGGCTTACCGTTATATCCGCAACCAATCGCCGCAGGCCGCGCGTGAGTGGATCAGGCACGCGCGCCAAAGCATTCGGACTCTTTCCCAGCGCCCCGAGCGATGCCCGTTAGCGCCTGAGAGCGCCTCGTTTGAAGAACCCATCCGCGAGTTGCTGTTTGGCGCGGGCAACCGCGGCACTTATCGATTTTTCTTCATCGTGGTCGGACAGTCGGTTTATATTGTGCACGTTCGGCATGGGTCCATGCTCCCGCTGTCACCAGGCGGATGAGGGTTTCGCATCCATGCCCATCGAAGCCATAATCCCTCAGCGGCTAAAGCCGGTCATTTTGACAACCTGAATCGCAGCGGTAAACCGCTGCGCCACCCAAAGGCGTTGCACTTTGTGCTGCGAAGCTGCCAAAAGGACGACCCGGGCAAGAACGCCCGGCGCCTGCACCAAAAGCCGCGGGCGAGGGCGCCCGCGCCACACAAGACTACAGCGGTATGTTCCCATGCTTCTTGGGCGGGTTTTTGTCGCGCTTGGTGGCGAGCATTTCGAGCGCCTGGATCAGCTTCCTGCGGGTCTCGCGCGGCTGGATGACCGCGTCTACAAAGCCACGATCGGCGACCACGTAAGGATTGGCAAAGCGCTCGCGGAATTCTTCGATCTTTTCGGCGCGCATCTTTTCTTTGTTCTGCGCTTTCTCCAAGTCCCGCTTGTACACTATGTCCACCGCGCCTTCCGGTCCCATGACCGCAACTTCCGCGGTGGGCCAAGCGTAGTTCACATCAGTACGAATGTGCTTGGAGGCCATAACACAATAAGCGCCGCCGTAAGCTTTGCGCGTGATCACCGTAACTTTGGGCACGGTCGCCTCGGCGAAGGCATACAGCAGCTTGGCGCCGTGCTTGATAATTCCGCCGTACTCCTGATTCGTCCCCGGCAAGAATCCTGGCACGTCTTCAAATGTCACCAGCGGAATGTTAAAGCAGTCGCAGAAGCGAACGAAACGCGCACCTTTGATGGAAGCGTTGATGTCGAGCGTGCCCGCCAGAAATGCGGGCTGGTTGGCGACAATCCCCACCGACTGCCCGTTGAGCCGGGCAAACCCCACGACGATGTTCTTCGCGTAATGCTCCTGCACCTCGAAGAAATAGCGGTCGTCCACCACAATTTGAATAATGTCCTTGATGTCGTAGGGCTGGTTCGACTGGGCGGGCACAATCCGGTCCAGCGCGTCGTCCACGCGATCGATCGGATCGGTGCAGGCCTTGCGCGGCGGATCGTCTACGTTATTTGACGGCATGAAGGTGAGCAGTTCGCGCACCATCGACAGGCACTCGGCATCGTCATGCGCCAGAAAGTGCGCCACTCCGGAGGTCTCGTTGTGGGTCATGGCCCCGCCGAGTTGGTCCTTGGTGACTTCTTCGTGGGTGACGTTCTTGATGACGTCGGGCCCGGTAATGAACATGTACGAGGTTTTGTCCACCATCAGGATGAAATCCGTGATCGCTGGCGAGTACACCGCGCCCCCGGCGCACGGTCCCATGATCGCGGAAATCTGCGGCACCACGCCGCTGTACAGCGTGTTGCGCAGAAAAATGTCGGCGTAGCCGGCCAGCGACATTACGCCTTCTTGAATGCGCGCTCCGCCGGAATCGTTCAAGCCAATGACGGGCGCGCCCATCTTGGCGGCCAGGTCCATGATCTTGACGATCTTCCCCGCGTTCGCTTCCGACAGCGATCCGCCAAACACGGTGAAATCCTGGGCAAAGACAAACACCAGTCGGCCCTCGATCCGGCCGTATCCGGTGATGAAGCCGTCGCCATAATACTTCTGCTCGTCCATGCCGAAATCAGTGCAACGATGGGTCACCAGCTTGTCGGTCTCTTCAAAGGTTCCTTCGTCGAGCAAAAACTCGATGCGCTCGCGGGCCGACATTTTGCCCTCTTTGTGTTGCCGTTCGCGGCGTGGCGCTCCCCCGCCGTCTTCGGCCAGATGATCGCGCCGCTTCAGTTCTTCCAGCTTCTGTTCCAAGTCCATGGGGAAAGATTATACGGGCTTCGCCACAGCCGCGTGTGAGATAGATCACAGAGCGGTCGTACGTCGTTGGTCGTTCATCCTGCGTCCTGCGTCGTTCGCTTTCGGCCGGTTCTCAGCACCATGCATACTGGCGGCTATAGGATTCCCTTCGGCGGGATCGGAACGAGCTCTCACTTCCCCACCCCAGCAAGCCAAAACCGGGCCTGCCGGGGTCCTCGCTACGCTCGGAATGACAAGAGTAAGTCGGCAGGTCAGAATCCCGCGGGCCCGGGCACCTTCGACTGCGCTCAGGGCGGGTCCGCGCCACAGCCTACGCCTCCTGGCCCTGCTTTGCGGCTCTCCGGTGCATCAGCCAACCGATCACGCCGGCGACGATTACCAGGAGCAGCAGATAGAAATGCCCGTGGAAGACGTTCGCCACCAAATGCACCACGCCCGGGCCGAACTTGAGCGTCAGCAAGGAAAGAATCAGGAAGCGCACCATCCGTCCGGAGAAAATGGCCAGCACAAACCGCACAAAGTCCATCTCAAACACCGCAGCTGCCAGCACGAACAATTTGAAGGGTGTGGGCGGAGGCAGCATGGCAGGAAGCATCAACGCCCAGAACGGGTGCTGATCGAAGGAAGCATGCAGTTTCTGGAAGCGCTCAGCCGAAATGCGCTTTCGCAACAGGTTTTCGCCGCCCAAATACCCAATGCCGTAAACCACAATGCTGCCCAAGACAGAGCCGACCGATGCCAGGACGGCATACCGGAAGAAGTGCGACCGGTCGGCGTACACGTAGCCTGCCACCACCACGTCCATGGGCAAGCCGATGAATCCCCCGTCCAGCGCCGCGATCACCATGACTCCCCAAATGCCGAGTGGTTTCAGCAGCGCCCACAGGAACAGCGTGTACCTGGCGAGCAGATGCTCTAAGGTTTTCAATCGGGCCCTATTTCTCCACGATCACGCCGCACGCGATTCGGTCACCCGAGTTGCCGGAAGGATCGGTTTTCATATCGTCCGCTTTGGCATGGATCACCAGCGCAGTCCCGCCGTCGGCGAATAGCGAGTGCTTGTCGGTCGCGGGATTGAGATTAACGTCGTTGTCGGAGACGATCGACTTGGCCTTGCCGTCGGGTCGGACCGTGAAGTTCATCATGTCGCCGGCGTGATGGCCGTCAGGATTCTGCAAGCCATGCTTCTTGCCTTCAGGATTGAAGTGGCCGCCCGCCGACTTGAAGTCCGGCCCCTCACATTTGGCATTCTGATGAAAGTGGATACCATGCTCCCCAGGCGGAAGGCTGTGCAGCTTGAGGCTGACCTCAACCCCGCCGCTGGCTGCGGTAATCTTGGCAGTGCCGATGCTCTTTCCTTGGACATCATGCACGTTCACCTTCACGCTCCTGGCAGCAGACGTAGAAACGATCGCCAAAATGGCGATCGGCAGGACTGCGGTAAATAAGTTGTGGGCTTTCATAGGGTGGATTATACAGGCTACACGAAAGCGCAATGCTCGGGCGCGAGCCGTAAGAGAGTTGCCCGCGGCGGCTTTCGCTGAACTCTACGGAATCACCTCAACAACGGCGCCGCAGCCGATCGATCCGCAGTTGGAGCCGGAACCACCGTAGGCAGTGGTTCCATAAAGGTGCCCTTTCGAGTCGCGAACCAGGTTGCCCAGGTACGGGCCGTAACCGTCGCTCCCGTTGTTTTCGAAGCTGTACAGCACCCGCTCCGCCCACTCTCCTTGGCCATATTTTGTCAGCGCAAAAACGGTTCCCCAGCCGTTAGAACCGCCCAGGTAGGTCGTGCCGTACACCCTGCCCGCAGGGCCAATCAGCAAGCCACCGTAGGGTTGGCTCCCGTCCCCCGCGCCGAAGCTGTGTAGCACGGTTTCGGTCCAGCCGCTCGTTCCTGGGATGAGTTCGAAGACGGCGCCCGCTTGAGATATCCCCCCGGCGGTCGCCGTGCCATATAAGTTGCCTGAAGAATCGAAAACTACACCCGCGGTCGGCGCGACAGCATCCTGGCCGTTGTTATTGAAGCTGTACAGGATCGTCTCAGTCCACTGGCCGTCGTTCGGCGTCAACTCAAACACCGTGCCGGAAAAGTGTTGCCCGCCAGTGAAGGTCGTACCATACAGGTTCCCCGATGCGTCGAAGATGAGTGTGGAGTAAGGCCATGCGCCGTCGCTGCCAGCACCAGCAAAGCTGTGTAACACCGTCTCGGTCCACCGGCCCTTCGCGACCGGGGTCAACTGGAACACAGTGCCACAGCCAACTCTGCAGTTGGTGCCGTTCCCACCCTCGACCGTGGTACCGTATAAGTTCCCTGCGGAGTCAAAGGTCAAGCTGGCGATCGGATAGGCGCCTCGTGATCCCCCGAACCCCGACAGTAGTTTCTCTCGCCACTGTCCGTTCCCGGCGGGCGACAGCTCGAAAACCGCGCCCGCTCCATTTCCTCCTCCGGTATAGGTCGTGCCATACAGATTCCCTGCCGCGTCAGAAATCAGGCCCGCGTAAGGCTCACAACCGTCTTTGCCGTTGTTTTGGAAGCTGTAGATCACCGTTTCCGTCCAGCCTTGGCCAGCGGGCGACAGCTCAAAGACGGTACCGCAACCATAACTCCCACCCAGCACTGTTGTGCCATAGAGGTTGCTGGATCCGTCGAAAACCAAGCTGGAATACGGGGTGACGCCGTCCGCGCCGTTGTTGTTGAAGCTGTACAGCACCCGCTCAGAGGATGCCCAGGCAAGGCTAGCCATCATCAGCCCGGCTGCAACCACGATCATGATTGTGGCCCTGGAAGGTATGGTTCGTAGGATAAGCATCGGGAGCCTCCGTCATTGTGATCTGGAGCAGAGACAACCACCCCGCAGCGGAAGGCTCTTTGGGGGAGATCGCTTTGCTGGTATCGGTTTAAGCTGACACTCACAATTGACTTTCGTCAAGGAGACAAACGTCTCTTGTGCTGTTGAAAAAGCCCCCTCGTCGCAAACCCCTTTCTCCACAAGCGGTTGGCCGCGAGCCGGCTTGTTCCAATAAGGGAAAATCCGAAAGATGGCACTGGGCGCCAGTCTAAGGCCAGGTGCACAATGGCCTGTATGCGAACTAGACGCCGAGAACGCGGACACTCGATCAGTTCACTGTCGCTGGCCAGGCTGCCCGCAATCGCCTCCGCCTTTCCCACCGAGCCCCACAAAGTCGCCGGTCCAAGAAATGCCACTTGCGCACAACCCCTGTTATTTGAGAAGGTTATGTGTACCGCGCAGCTCGCTTGCGGTGAGAACCACGGGAACTCACAATAGTTAACGGAGCATGAGGCGATGACAAAAGCGGACTTGATCGAGGAAGTCTCACAGCTGGCGGAGTTGACCCGCAAAGACAGCGAAGTGATTGTCGAGACGATCTTTGACAGCATTGTGCGATCCCTGCGCGTGGGCGACAAGATCGAGATCCGCGGCTTTGGCAGCTTCCGCACCCGCCAGCGCAAGCCGCGCGTTGGCCGCAATCCCAAAACCGGCGACCGCGTCGAAGTCCCGGCTAAGAAGATTCCTTTCTTCAAGCCCAGCAAAGAGTTGAAAGACTTGGTCAATGCCGGCCTGAGCGAACCGGCGGCGCCCGCCGCACCCCCAGTCCCCCCCGCGTAAGCAGAATTGGTATAAGCGCTCGGCTACGGCTGCGGCCAGAGCGGCCCTTGAACGTAGCAACCTCGTGAATCCCGAGCCGTCCCCGGGACATCTACAGGCCAAGAACCCGGTCAATGTTGTCGGGAAACACAATTCGGGTAACATAGATCTCTACTACGAGGATCATGGCACGGGCGACCCTGTCGTCCTTATTCACGGTTACCCACTGAGCGGCGCCTCGTGGGAGAAACAGATTCCGGTGCTTCTTGCAGCGGGTCATCGGGTGATCACCTACGACCGCAGAGGCTTTGGAAAGTCCAGCCAGCCAACCGAAGGCTATCACTATGACACCTTCGCCGAGGATCTTCACAAACTGGTGACTCATCTCAAACTGCGCAATTTCGCACTGGTTGGTTTTTCCATGGGCGGAGGCGAAGTGGCGCGCTACATCGGGAAATATGGATCGAAGGGTGTGAGTAAGGCCGTCATCATGAGCGGCGTACCACCATTTCTCCTGAAAACACAGGATAACCCGGAAGGTGTGGACGCAAGCGTATTCGAAGGCATCGCGAAAGCAGTGGCCTCCGACCGTTACGCATTCTTCACCGAGTTCTTCAAGAATTTCTACAACACGGACGTCCTCTTGGGGAAGCGCATCAGTGAACAGGCCGTGCAGGCCAGTTGGAACGTTGCCGCGTCCGCTTCGGCGACGGCCAGCCTGGCATGCGTGCCCACCTGGCTCGAGGATTTCCGTAACGACTTGGCCCGCATCGATGTCCCCACACTGGTCATCCACGGCGACGCAGACCGTATTCTGCCGCTGTCGGCTTCCGGACAGCGGACAGCTCAGTTGGTCAAGGGATCGCGCCTGCACATCATCAAGGACGGGCCGCACGCGGTGAATTGGACCCATGCGGAAGAAGTCAACTCCCAACTGGTGGAGTTCCTCGGAAGTGCGGCCCTCAAGCCGTCTTCCGCAGCCGCTTGAACACAACCACATGTAGAGCTTCACGATGGGGTGTCGTCTAAACCGGCGCCCCATTCACCTTCTTGATCGCTCACACCCACTCCCGACTCCACCCCTCAGGCGGCGGGATCTTTTAAGTTCGGCGGCTCCGCGCGGCCACGTATAATCCAGTTATCCATAGTGCTCAAGAGGTTCTCGTGCCATCAAAATCGATGACGCCTGCCCTGCTTCTCCTGTTGGTCATGGCCCTGTTGTGCGGCGCTGCGTTCGGCCAACAAGAATCAACGCCGCCTCCGCCGACGATTCCCCACCAACGCCCTGTGCCTGAGGATGAAGCCCGCGTCCGCATGGAAAAGGAGATGGCTAAGCGCGCCAACAAAGAGCGCTTCGAGCAACTGAAGCGCGACACTGACAACCTGCTGAAGCTGTCCACAGAACTGAAGGAGTACGTGGACAAAGCCAACGAAAATACCCTGTCCCTTGACGTGATCAAGAAGGCCGAACAGATCGAAAAACTTGCCCATAGTGTGAAGGAAAAAATGAAGGGCGAGTGAGCCTGCCGATATCGGCGCGAGCGTCTGGCTCGTGCTGCCCTGCCCATTGGCATTCTTTATGCTATATTTGCAACTGAGTATCAACTGATAAACCCATGCCATTTCCCCAGACCGAAGCTCCCGGGCGTCTGCAGTCAGAACTGATGTCGCGCGGGCTGCGTATGACCCGGCAGCGGCGCACCATCCTGAGCGTGGTGGAGACCGCCAAGCAGCACCTGGACGCCAGCCAACTCTTGCGGCGGGCCCGCAGAATCGATCCGCGCATCGATCGGGTTACGGTGTACCGCACTCTGAGTCTGTTGAAGCGCCACGGCCTGATCGATGAGCTCGACCTCATGCACATGCAAGGCGAAAAGCACTACTACGAACGCCGACCGCAACGCGACCACATTCACATGGCCTGCCTGCGTTGCGGCAAAATTACCGAGTTCGAAAGCGATCTGTTCGACCGCCTCAAAGGGCAAATCCAGCGCGATTGCCAATTCCACATCGTGGCCAGCCGGCTGGAAGTCGGCGGCTATTGCGCGCAGTGCCGCGCCTCATCCCGAACGTAAGCCTCTTCGCGCACGTTGCACCTAGTTGCAACAATCCTGAAACATTAAATTTCCGTGAATGCCTTGACCCGGGAGTGCCTTGGCCGATACGATTGCCAGTGCATGCTTAGATGCAACTGTGTTGCACATATGCGCCGCTCATTCACGGGAAGACTTTCGGACCGGTAAGCGACCCAAAACCAGAGGACGGTGTAGGAATGTGGAAAACTCCGCCAACTCGGCCATCGCCGTGCACCAGCTTGGTGATCGCGATGGTTCTTTTATCGGCAATCGCCGGAGCGAGCGTAGGGGGCGGCATTTCAGGGACGATCAAGGATGCCAGCGGCGCCGTTATCGCCGGTGCCGTCGTCACCGTGACCAATGGTGAAACGGGGTCGCAACAGACCACAAACTCGACTGCCAGCGGTGCCTATAGCTTCACTGTTCTTCCGGTGGGACACTACGACCTGGAGGTGGACCATTCGGGATTCAAGCCGTATCGGCGCGTCGGCGTCGTCATGGATGCCAACAGCGCGCTGGTGGTCGACGCCGTGCTGCAAGTAGGCCAGAGGGCCGACACGGTGATGGTGGACGACAGCGCAGTTCATGTGGAAACGGCCGTTACGCAAATGGGCGAGCTTGTGACCGGCGAAACGATGACAACCGCGCCTTTGAATGGCCGCAGCTATACGGACCTGCTCGCCCTTCAACCCGGCGTAGCTCCCGCCACTTCCATTTCCTCCGCGACGGTGCAGGACGTTGGCGTCAGCGCCTTCTCTCCTTCCGGTGATTTGAACCCCGGCACCGTTTCCATCAACGGCCAGCGGGAATTTGCCAACAGCTTCATGGTGAATGGAAGCGACGTCGAAGAAGACGTCAATATGGGCGCGGCGATTATTCCCAATCTCGAGTCGATCGCCGAGTTTCGGATTCTCACCAATAATTTCGACGCCGAATATGGCGAGTACAGCGGAGGTCAGGTCAATGTCGTGACCCGGTCTGGTACCAATGCATTTCACGGCGATGGCTTCGAATTCCTGCGCAATACGGACCTGGATGCGCGCAATTACTTCTCTCCGGCCCGCGGTACCTTCACTCAGAATCAGTTTGGCGGGACGTTGGGTGGTCCTGTGGTGCGGAACAAGGTTTTCTTCTTCGTCGACTATCAGGGCACGCGCCAGGCGCAGGGCGTGAATACGGGGTTGATTCCTGTGCCCTCTCTGCAGGACCGGTCGGGCAATTTGTCCGATTTGGCAAGCGCATTCATGACGGTGGGCCAGGACGGTAAGCCTGCCGCCACCACGGTCAGCGGTCCCTACTGGGCCAATCTGCTTTCCCAGAAGCTCGGCTACACCGTCACGGCCGGAGAGCCGTATTATTTGCCTGGATGCACCAGTTCGGCACAGTGTGTTCTTCCAAACGCCACTATTCCGCGGGGTGCGTGGTCCATACCGGCCCAACATTTGCTTTCCTACATTCCCATCCCGAATGTTGGGAACAACAACTTTTCCACCTCGACGGTTGACGAGACTCTGGGGGACGATAAAGGCGCATTTCGCCTCGATGCCAACACTGGGTGGGGATTGATTTCGGCTTACTACTTTCTTGACAACTACACTCAAAATAGCCCGTATCCAACCGCGCAGGGGGGAGCGAATGTGCCCGGCTTCAACGCTCTGAATCTGGGCCGTGCCCAACTGCTGGGCCTCACTGACACGAAGATCCTGGGAACGTCTGCGGTCAACGAATTCCACTTCAGCTACATGCGCGACGCCACCGACCTCGGCCGGCCACAAGGCGGCGTGGGCGTCAGTCTTGCGTCCCAGGGCTTCACGGTGGGGCCGGGCACGCCAGGGATTGTCCCGCTATCGCCGCAAACCGAGGGAGTGGAAAGCGTCGGTTTCAATGACTTCACGATCGGGAGCAACCCGAACCAACTCAAGCAGATCAACAACACATTCCAATGGCTGGACAATTTTTCCAAAGTGAACGGAAATCACACCATCAAGACCGGGGCCGAATTTCATTTCGACCAGGTGAATGCCTTTCCGACTGCGCAGTTCAACGGCAGCTTTCTGTTCTTCGGAAGCGAGACCGGTCTTGACTTCGCCGACTTTCTGCTGGGCATTCCGAGCCAATACAACCAGAGTCAGCTGCGATCTTTTTATGGGCGCAACAAATATGCCGGCCTCTACGCGCAGGATAGTTGGCGGGTGCGGTCCAATCTCACGTTGAATTATGGTCTGCGCTGGGACCGAATTGAGCCTTGGTATGAAAAGTACAACCAGCTCGCGGTGTTGGAACCGGGCCGGCAGTCGGTGGTGTTCCCGGGCGCGCCGGCCGGCATTCTGTTTCCCACTGATCCCGGAGTTCCGCGCACGCTCGCGCCTCCCGGAAATTTAGATTTTGCCCCGCGCGTCGGGCTAGCCTACTCACCGCATGCCGACGGCGGCCTTTTGGGGAAGATCCTCGGCAGTCCAGGCAAGACAAGTCTCCGCGCTGGCTTCGGAACCTTCTACACCGCGATCGAAGCGCTGACCATCGGAGTGCTCAGTGGGAATGCTCCCTATGGCACCACCTACAGCAGCCCCGCTCCCCCCCTCTTTGCCACGCCGTTCATTACAGCCGGTACCGGGCAAAACCTCGGCCAATACTTTCCCGTTCAGCTTGCACCGCTCAACTCTTCGGCCAGTCATCCCGACCCCAATATTGATTGGTCGCAATACACCCCGATCAGCGGTCTCCCCGCCTATTCCACAAGCAATCGCATCCCCTATACCGAAGAATACATGCTGTCTTTGCAGCGGCAGTTTGGCAGCAGTACGTTGCTTACGGCAAGTTACGTTGGCAACCAGGCCCATCGCCTGCTTGTGCTGATGGAGGCGAATCCGGGTGATCCTGCGTTATGCCTGAGTCTGAGCCAGCCAAACCAGGTCATGCCGGGCACACCCGCCTGCGGTCCGTTCGGTGAAAACAACGTATACCGCGCGGCATCCGGCCAGTTGGTCAATGGAACCCGTAGTCCTTTAGGGCCTAATTTCGGCAGCGATACGAACCAGGCGTCGATTGGCAATTCCAGTTACAACGCCCTGGAAATCAGCCTGCGTCACTCCAGCGGACGCCTGCAATTCCTGGCCGGTTACACCTTCAGCAAATCCATGGACCAGGCTTCCAACCTTGGCGAAGAGGCCAATCCACTGAATCCCGCGCTCAGCAAAGCCCTTTCTGCTTTTGATGTGGCCCACAACTTTGTGGTGAGCTACAACTATCAAATTCCGTTCGACCGTCTTTTTCGCGCGGCGAACCGTTGGACCGAAGGCTGGGCAATTTCCGGGATCACCCATTTCACCAGTGGTTTTCCCGTTACCTTGTACAACTACGGTGATAACTCCCTCCTGGGTGCCGCGCCAAATGGCGTCAATAATTATGGCGTCGACGAGCCGCAGTACACGCCGGGGCCACTCGATCTGAACCACAATCCCCGGCAAAACAATCACGTCTATTTCAACACCGCGCTGTTCAGCCTGCAGCCCTTGGGCCAACCCGGGAATGCCAGGCGCCGTTTCTTCTTCGGTCCGGGAATCGACAACTATGACGCGGCGCTGCTGAAGAGGCTGCCGCTGACGGAATCGAAATCATTGGAATTCCGTCTGGAGGCCTTCAACGTTTTTAATCATACTCAGTTCTACGGGCCGACGTCGGTAAACGGAAATATCAATAGCTCGTCATTCGGACAGGTAGTCAGCGCGGCAGCTCCGCGGCTCATGCAGGTTGCGGTCAAATTCAATTTTTGATCGCCAATCCTGTGCGCCCGGTCGAGCAGGCGCAGTAACAAAAAAAGCCATCCGTTGCCGGATGGCTTTTTCGCTGAAGCTATTCGTCTACGCCGTTTCCTTTCCGCTCCTGATCCGCATGCCGTAGAACGAGCGGTACACGAAGATATAGGAAACCACGAAAAACCCAATCGCCAACAACCGCGTCAGTCCAGCATTCGTTCTGGTCAGACTGACCGCCAGTTCCACCGCCAGCAGCCCGAACAGGGTGGTGAACTTGATCACCGGGTTCAAGGCCACCGAAGATGTGTCTTTGAACGGATCGCCCACGGTATCGCAGATCACCGTGGCGGCGTGGAGTTCCGTGCCCTTTTGTTTGAGTTCGACTTCGACGACCTTCTTGGCATTGTCCCACGCCGCGCCCGCGTTAGCCATGAAGATCGCCTGGTACAAACCAAAGACGGCGATCGAGATCAGGTAGCCGACGAAGAAGAATGGATCCACGAAAGCAAACGCCAGGGTCACGAAAAACACCGCAATGAAGATGTTCAACATTCCCTTTTGCGCGTACTTGGTGCAGATTTCCACCACCTTCTTGCTGTCCTCAACCGAAGCTTTCTCCACGCCCTCCAGGCGGATGTTCTTCTTAATGAACTCCACCGCGCGATACGCGCCGGTGCTCACCGCTTGGGTGGACGCGCCGGTGAACCAGTAAATGATCGCGCCGCCGGAAATCAGTCCCAGCAGGAACGGAGCATGCAGCAGCGACAGTTTGTCCACGTTTGCGGTCAAGCCGTTGGTCAGCGCCATGATGATGGAAAAAGTCATCGTGGTCGCGCCCACCACGGCGGTGCCGATCAGTACCGGCTTAGCCGTCGCCTTGAAAGTGTTGCCCGCGCCATCGTTTGCCTCCAACAGGTGCTTGGCGCGCTCGAAATTCACCGTAATGCCGAAGTCTTTCTTCAGTTCAGACTCAACGTTGGGCACCTGCTCAATCAGCGACAGCTCATACACTGACTGGGCATTGTCCGTCACCGGACCGTAGGAATCCACTGCGATGGTGACCGGGCCCATGCCGAGGAAGCCGAATGCCACCAGCCCGAACGCAAACACCGGAGCGGCCACCATCGTCGCCGCCTCCGACAATCCCTGGATGCTCATCATGTAGCCGACGGACATCAGCGCCACGATGGAGAATCCCAGATAGTAGCCCGAGAAGTTGCCCGCCACAAAGCCCGACAGAATTCCCAGCGACGCTCCGCCCTCCTCAGCCGAGGTCACCACTTCCCGCACGTGTCGCGACTCGGTCGACGTGAACACCTTCACTAATTCCGGAATGAGCGCTCCGGCCAGCGTGCCGCAGGAAATGATGGTCGCCAGCTTCCACCACTGTGAGGCATCGCCGCCGATCACCGGTACCACCAGGTAAGAAATAATGTAGGTGAGAATAATCGACACGATCGAAGTGAGCCACACCAGCGTGGTCAGGGGCGACTCGAAATTCATCTCATCCGCTGTGCCGTAACGGCCGCGCGCGATGATGCTGTTCAGGAAATATGCGCCCGCGCTGGACACCAGCATCATGATGCGCATGACGAAGATCCACACCAGCAGTTGCACTTGCACACCCGGGTTCTTCACCGCCAGCAAGATGAAGGTGATCAGCGCCACGCCAGTTACGCCGTAAGTCTCGAAACCGTCCGCCGACGGGCCAACCGAGTCGCCGGCATTGTCACCGGTGCAGTCGGCGATCACGCCCGGGTTGCGCGCGTCGTCTTCCTTAATCTTGAAGACGATCTTCATCAGATCCGAGCCAATGTCGGCAATTTTGGTGAAAATGCCGCCAGCAATACGCAGCGCCGCAGCGCCCAGCGATTCGCCGATGGCGAACCCGATAAAGCATGGTCCGGCGTAGTCACCCGGCACAAACAGCAAGATGAACAACATGATGAGCAGCTCGACGCTGATCAGCATCATGCCAATGCTCATGCCCGCCTGCAGCGGAATGCTATAGATCGGATACGGCTTGCCCGCCAGGCCGGCGAACGCAGTGCGCGAGTTGGCAAAGGTGTTCACCCGGATTCCGAACCACGCCACCCCGAAGCTCCCAGCAATGCCCACCAGGCTGAACGCCAGAATAATCGGCAGCGTTACCATCACGGATTTTCCCGGCACCGGCGACAGGATCCCGAAGTACAACACGATCACCACCGCGATGAAGATCCACAGCAGCAGCAGGAATTTTCCTTGCGTAACCAGGTAGGTCTTGCAGGTCTCATAAATCAGCTCTGAGATCTCCCGCATGGCGCGATGCACCGGCAGGTTCTTCAGCCGGGTATAGATCGCCAAGCCGAACCCCAGGCCTGCAATGCAGAACAGAATCCCGACCAGCAGCAGGTTGTGGCCGTTTACTGCATTGTTGAGGAAGCTCACTGACCGCAGGTCGGGAAGCTTCAGGCTGGCTTCGCCAGCGGCTTCCTGAGAAGGCTGGGCCAGCGCGGCGCTAGCGCCGAGCATCAAGACCGCCAAAATGGCCGCGACAGACTTCGCAAGACGGCGTCCTTTGGGCACTCCACGGGAGAACCAGTTACGCATACACTCCTCCACCAAACGAAGAATTTGTAAAGATGTCGTTAGGAATCCGGAACTCACTCCAGCGAATTCGCTCGAACGCTCGCCCAGCGCTCGCATCGTCATAGTCCCCAACACGCTTCCACCGCAAGACTGGGACAGAAATGCTGAGCTTGGCCGCGTCGGATGTGCAGAGCTCTTCTCCTCTATCAGCACCTGCACGAAAGACCTCTGCCACCTCTTATCCCAAAACGGGAGCACGCCGTTTGAGCTGTGGCAGAAGACCAATCTTTATAACATGATAGGAACAGCAGGTCAAACAAAACTGTACTCGCGGCCAAAATCCGGCATGGAAGCAAAGACGAATTCAAGACCTAGAATGGTGAAGCCGGCAGGTCCGAGCCCGGCGGGCGAAAAATCGTACCTCGCGGGAAAGTGGGAAGCCCGAAACTACGCTCTCACCAACAACGCGTCCGCCGCGGCCTTCAGCAGTTGCCGCGTGTTCGCAGTCGGGTCACCTTTGCCGTATACGGCGTTGCCGGCCACCAGGATTTCCGCTCCCGCGCGCACCACCTCGGCAATCGTATCCAGCCCGACGCCGCCGTCGAGCTCGATTCGGTAGTGCAATCGCCGCTGTGCCCGCAGTTCGGCCAGCTTGCGCACTTTATGCAGCACACTCGGGATGAACTTCTGGCCGCCGAAGCCTGGATTCACGCTCATCACCAGCACGTAGTCGACGATATCGAGCACTTCGAGCAGCGTCTCAACCGGAGTGGCCGGGTTGATCACCACGCCTGCCTTGGCTCCGTGGTCGCGGATCAGGCGCAATGTGCGGTCCAGGTGGCGGCAGGTTTCCTGATGCACCGAAATCCAGTTGGCCCCAGCGCCGGCGAAATCTGGAATGTATTGGTCCGGGTTCTCGATCATCAGGTGACAATCCAGCGGCAGGTTGGTCACTTTTCTCAGTGATTTGACCACCGGCGGGCCGATGGTGATGTTGGGCACGAAATGCCCGTCCATCACGTCCACGTGGATCACGGTGGCGCCGCCTTCCACCACGGCGCGCACCTGTTCGCCCAAACGGGCAAAGTCTGCCGACAAAATGGACGGCGCTATTTCGATCAAACTGGGCTCCAGAAGTTGGATTCTGATTGGATTCTAGCATGCGAGGCAGCCTCCGTCCGTCCCTAGGACGCAGACGGATCTTGCTGGTGCGTCCGATTGCTGCGCAAAACTCCAGCAAGTCAGCTTGACGACTCGACGGGCCGGGGCAATCGATTGCGCTAGGGTCTGACCTCCCACACGCTGCCGCATCCATAGCCAATGCAGTTCTTTCCATTGGATCCCTGTCTGGAGGTCCCGTACAAATTTCCGGATGCGTCGAAAATCACGCCGCTTTGGGGATAGGCATCCCCACCTAAGCTAACAAGAACGACCTCCCGCCAGCCCCCGCCCGGCTTGGGTCTTAATTCGAACACCGTGCCGCAGCCAACCTGTCCGCAGCTGGTTCCACCGTATTCGGTTGTGCCATAGAGATTACCCGCAGCGTCAAGGATCAAGACACCCGACGGGGGGTAACCGCTCTCCAGAGAATCAAATTCATGCAGGACGGTATAACTCCAGCTGCCGTTTGCCCTAGGGGACAACTCAAAGGCAGCGCCATTACTGGTTGTCGTGCCATATAGGTTACCTGTTTTGTCAATCGCCATGCCGGCGGCTGGCATTCCGGGATCCCTGCCGCCCTTAAAGCTGTGCAGAACTTTCTCCATCCACTTGTCGTCCGCTCCCGGCGTCAACTGAAAGACCGTGCCTTGGCCGTAAGTGCCGCCGTACATGGTAGTACCGTACAGATTTCCGACTGCGTCAAATACGAGCGCTGAAACCGGATGTGCCCCGTCGTCACTGTTAAAGGAATGCAGCGTGGAAAGGACCCAATGGCCGTTCGCGCCGGGCGCCAACCGGTAGACCGAGCCGGCACCATGAGAACCGCCGTACCCTGCAGTCCCGTACAAGTTCCCAGCCGAGTCAAAGACAAGTCCGGCCATTGGGATGCTCCCATCACTGCCGCCGAAGCTATACAGAATTCTATGAGCCCATTCACCGTTCGCTGTGGGCGTCAGCTCAAACGCAGTTCCGCTTTGATAGACGCCTCCGCCGGGTGTGGTGCCATACAGGTTCCCGTCCGTATCAAAGATCACCCCGGCCACTGGTTCTATCCCGTCTCTTTCTCCTTTAAACCTGTACAGCACCTTCTCGGTCCACTTGCCGTGCGCTTGCGACACCAGTTGGAAAACTACGCCGCAGCCCATGGTGTCGCCGTTATCACAATTGTCAAGTTTGCCGCCGTTGGTCGTGGTGCCGTAGAGGTTCCCGCCCGCGTCGAAGATCAGGCCGGCTTCAGGAAACTGCCCGTCGTTGATGTCAAAGTAATGCAAATCCTTTACTCGGTCGGCTGCCAAGACCGGGGTCACCGCGATGAGCAGCCCAAAACCCACCGCTAGAGCCGAGACTAGAGCGTCTTGCAGCTTACGTGGCATGCCAACTACCTCCATGGCCGAGAGATTAGCAAAAGGCGGGTAGCGGGGGCGCTGGTCGCCTCGCTTCCAGTGCGAACGAGTATACATCAACTCGATGGGGATCGGAGCCCTGTTTTGCCAAGACGTTCAGAGGCCTCAGTTGCGGCGGTGCAACGGTGGGCCAGTCGCGCCGCCCGCCAGGTTCGTCAGACCGCCGGGCCTCTGCTATCTTAATCTGTGGCTGACTGCCGTCCCGTCACCTGTGCCAACAGGGATTCTTATGACCATGCGCGTTCGTAAAGCCGTTTTCCCCGCCGCCGGACTGGGCACCCGCTTTCTGCCCGCCACCAAAGCTCAACCCAAAGAAATGCTCCCGCTCATCGACAAGCCGGTCATTCAGTACGGCGTCGAAGAGGCTATGGCTTCCGGCTGCGATCAGATCATCATCATCACCGGCCGCGGCAAACAGGCGATCGAAGACCATTTCGACGTCAGCTACGAGCTGGAAAAAATGCTGGAGGAGAAGAAGAAGACCGAACTGCTGAAGATCGTCCGGCAGATTTCCAACATGATCCACGTGGCCTATGTGCGTCAGAAAGAGGCCATGGGCCTGGGCCACGCTGTGCTCATGGCGCGCGAACTGGTGGGCAACGAACCTTTCGCCGTGCTGCTGGCCGACGACGTCATCGACGCCACGCCTCCCTGCCTTAAGCAGATGGTGGATGTCTTCAACCAGATGCAATGCTCGGTGATTGCCACGCAGATCGTCGAAGGCGAAGCCATCTCGGCTTATGGCGTGCTGGATGTAAAGCCAGTGAAAGGCCGCGGCGAGGGCAGGCTCTACGAAATCCTGAACATGGTGGAAAAGCCGAAGCTCAAAGATGCGCCTTCCAATCTGGCCATCATCGGGCGCTACATTTTAACCCCTGCCATTTTCGAAACGCTGGCGGAAACCAAAAAGGGCACCGGAGGAGAACTGCAGCTCACCGACGGCATGAAGGCGCTGCTCAAGCGCGAGAAGATGTACGCTTACGTCTACGAAGGCAAGCGCTACGACACTGGCGACAAACTGGGATTTCTGAAAGCCACGGTCGAGTTCGCGCTCAAACGCGAAGACCTGGGCGAGGCGTTTCGCGAGTACCTCAAGGGGCTCAAGCTCTGACAGGTCGCTGAAAGTCCCGCCCCTGACCCCAGGCGCTAAAGCGCATGGTGATGGGAAGCCGTACCGCAGCGCTGAAGCGCTGCGCCACCCAAAATCCGAGTTTTTCCGCAGCCTGCTAAAGCCCAGCGCAGATGCTACCGTGGCTCACACTTACCGTCTCCGTGGCACTCGCGGGATCGCGACGAGCAGTTGCCCGGCTCGGCCAACTCTCCGTCTGGGCCGATGCAGGTTTGGGTGTGCAGGCACCAGAACAATCCATCGTTCGACGCTTGCACGGTCGGATCGTGCTCTGCCAAAACGAACTGACCTTTCCAGCGCAGCGCCGGGCATAGGTCCGGATGATTGGTGTCAAAGCGCTCCGAGACGTAGCAAGCTACGTCTCTACTGTGTGCTCCACTCATGCCGCACCTCCTGCTGCTTTCAGGATGGCCCGCTTAACGGCCACCCGCGCCAGTTGAATCTTGTAAGCGTTCTGGCTTAACGGCTTCGCGTTTGCCAAGGCGGCATCGGCTGCCTCGCGCGCCAAGTCTTCGGAAAAATTCTTTGAGGTGAGGACTTTCGCCGCCTCCGCCGAAACCCACGGCACAGGCGCCACATGCCCCATCACGACACGCGCCTGCTGGATTGTGGCTCCGCTCATACGCAAAGTGACCACGGCCACGGCCAGCGGCCAGTCGAACGCAGCTTTCTGGCGTATCTCGTAGTGGGCAACCTTCAGGTCTTTATCCGGGGCCGGTAGAATCACTCGGGTCACGATTTCGTTCGGCTTGAGATCGTGCTCGCGTTCGCCCTCAGCCTTTGGAATCACGTAGAAATTCTCCAGCGGCATTTCGCGGCTGCCTTTAGGCCCGAACAGTTGCACTTTCGCCCCGTACGCGATCAACGCGGGGACAATGCTGGACGGGCTCACGAACTTTGCCGGTCCGTCGTTGCCCAGAATGGCGTGGTAGCGGTTGTCACCTGCGGCGGCCAGGTCTTTGCCGGATTCGTCTTTGGGCAACAAGCCGAAGCCGCCCCGGAAGTACCAGCAGCGCGGACGCTGGCACAAATTTCCGCCCAGCGTGGCCAGGTTGCGAATCTGCGGGCTGGCGGCGTGGTTGACCGCCTCGGCCAGCGCCGGATAGTCCTTCACCACATTCACGTTATCGGCCAGTTCGGCCAAGGTGGTGAGCGCGGAAAGCTGCAGTTGGCCATCGCTGGCGGGGCCATCCAAGCCTTGCAGTTGTTGAATGCTGACCAGCCGCTTGGGATGGACCACATCGTCTTTCATGAGCGAGAGCAGGTCGGTACCGCCCGCCAGCACTTCTGCCTGTCCCCACTGCGCGCCCAGCAGGCTCACGGCTTGTTCTTTGGTTGTGGGAGTCGCGTACTCGAACGGTCTCATCACGCACCTGCCTTCGCGCTTAGCGACAGCGCAGCGAGTACTTTGTCCGGAGTGATGGGCAAGAACGGCACGCGCACGCCAATGGCATTTGCCACCGCGTTAGAAATCGCCGCGCCCGGGGAAATCACCGGCGGCTCTCCCAGTCCGATCACACCGCGCTCGTCGTAACCTTTGCCGGTCATCATGTGAACCACTAGCTCGGGGATGTCGTTCAGCCCGGCCAGCCGGTAGAACTCCATATTGGGATTCAGCATGCGGCCCGTGATCTGATCAAAGATCTTCTCTTCAAACAGCGCATAACCAATGCCCATGGTCATTGCACCGTAGCAACTGCTCTCGGCAGTTTTCAGGTCGATGATCAGGCCGCAATCCTGCACCGCAACCATTTTCTTCACCCGTACGATGCCCGTTTCCACATCCACTTCCACGTCGGCCATGCTCACGCCGCCGACGCCGCTGTTGGTAAGATCGGGCGGCTTGCTCTTGTCCGGATTTTTCCCACGTATCGTGAGCGGAATGGCCCCCAGTTTGGAACAGGCCTGCTTCCAGCTCAGCGAGCGGCTGGGATCGGCCTTCACCCGCACCGTGCCGTTGACGCACTCCAGCTCGGCGGGCTGTGCATTCAGCGCGGGCGCGACTTTGGCAAACAACGCCTCGCGGGCATCCACTGCGGCACGGCGGGTAGAAGAGCTCACACCGCCCGGAGTGGTCGATCCGCCGGAGCCGCCCGACGGTGGGTACAGCGTGTCTCCGATATAAAGGTTGATCGCCTCGATCGGCAGGCCGAGCGTTTCCGCAGCCACAATCACAATCGTGGTGCGCGTGCCGGTGCCGATATCCTGCGTGCCCATCTTTATTTCAACCGAGCCGTCGGGATGGATGATCAAATCGCAATCGCTGGTATGACCGCGCCCGCCCCAGGTGTGAATTGAAAGTCCCAGCCCACGCGCCATCCCGCCGGAAATGTTCTGGCCGCGTGGTTTCCACTTGTCTTTCCAGCCCATCAAATCGGCGGCAATGCCCAGTTCTTCGCGATAGGTTTCTTTCCGCGGCCCGGCGATGTCAAGATTCTTCAGCCACAAATCGAGCGGGCTCATGCCGAGCTTGGCAGCCAGATCGTCCAACGCGCCCATAGTAATCATGGCTGCCTGCGGATGGTTGGGCGCACGCCAAGCTCTGGCCGGCCCAATGTTCGCGCGGATTGCGGTGTGCTCGGTGCGTTTGTTCGGAATCGAGAAGATGTACGGGATCGGTGGCATGCCTCCGCCTCCCGGCCCGCCGGTTCCCCAAGAACGCGACTGCCATGCGGTGAGAGTGCCGTCCTTCTTGGCGCCGACCTTTACACGCGCGTAAGCTGACGGCCGGGCACCGGCGACTTCGAGCTCTGCATCGCGTTCCAGCATGATCCGCACCGGCCGCCCGCCGGTCTTTTTGGAAAGACGCGCCGCGGTAATGTCCCAGCGGTCGGCCGCAAACTTGCTGCCGAATCCGCCTCCCATGTGGTCCTGGTGGATGCGGATATTGGCCGCCGGAATCTCCAGCGGTTCGGCCATTTGCCCTGCGATACCGGAAACATTCTGGGTGGAGATGTGGGTTAGTAGATGATCCTTGTCCGTCCACTCTGAAACCGAGCCATGCGCTTCCATGCAGCAGTGCGCAATGACGCTGGCTCCGTAAAGTCCCTCGCTGACCACGTCCGCTTCCGCCAGGGCTTTGTCCGGATCGCCCTGGGTTTGCTCCGCGGCTTTCTGGAAATAAGAGTGCGGCTGCTGGCCTTCCACGTTGTGGAATGTGGCTTTGCGAATCGCCGCTATGACTTCGTCGGATGCGCCTTCGTTCTTCCACTCCTTCAGATCGTCCTCTTCCGGCTGGAAAGTGACGCCGCGCTGCCCGAGCGCCTCAATCAACTGCTTGTCGGGCATCTGGTTGCCGATGGCGTCGTCCACATCGTCGCCGCTCAGCGGGCCGGGGGTCTCTCCTGCGCCCGCCGGAGGCTCGGCGTCGCTGACCATGTGCGTCATTTTTCTGAACTGAATCTTGATGGCGCGAGCTGCATCCTCCGCTGTCGCCTCGTCCACTGCTGCCAATGCGACCACTTCATCGCCCGCCCATTGCACCGTACTGCCTGGTTTCTGGATGATGTGCACCGCTTTCACGCCCGGCATTTTTTCTGCCGCGGTCGTGTCGATGCTTACGATCTTGGCTTTGGCATACGGTGAGCGCACCACTTTGCCAAACAGCATGTTTGGCCCGTGGTAGTCGTAGGTGTATTGGGCGCGGCCCGAGACCTTCGCCGGCGAATCCACGCGCGAGATACGCTTTCCGATCAGCGTCCGTTGTTCCGCTTCCGGCCAACCGTAATCGGGCATGGTCTACGCTCCTCTCTGCGCCATTTGTGCAATGGCCTGCTGAATTCCGTGGTAGGTTCCACAGCGGCAGACATTGCCGCTGAGTCCGCGCCGCACTTCGTCGGGCGTGGCGCGGGGATGCTTGTCCAAAAATGCCTTCAAAGCAACCACGAATCCCGGGGTGCAAAAACCGCACTGCGATGCGTCGTTCTCTACGAACGCCTGCTGAATGGGATGCAGGGTTTCGCCCTGCATTAGCGACTCCACGGTTGTGATTTGCTTTCCCTGAGCAGCGATGGCCAGCACGGCGCAGGCGTAAACCGCTTTGCCATCCATGATGACCGTGCAGGCGCCGCACTCGGCACGATCGCAGACCCGCTTGGCGCCAGTGATCTGCAACTCGTCGCGCAGGGCGTCCAGCAGGGTCACCCGCGGCTCGACCTCAAACTTGTGTTTTTGCCCGTTGACGGTCAACTCGACCGGCACTTTGCCCGGTCCGTAAACTTTGACCGGGGCGCCAGCCGCCTTTACCACTTTCGTCCCCAGCACCGGGACGGCGGCAGCAGAGATGGTTGAGATCTTTAGAAAGTCGCGGCGCGATACACCGGATTTTTCTGTTTCTGGCTTTTTCGGATCGTCTTCTGGCATTCCCTCAACCTCCTGGCGGCAGACTGCGGTTTCGCAGCTTCACCCAGCCGCCGTTGTCCTATAGACCTGGTCAGCCTACTGCGGTGAGCAAAAACCTAGTGAACATGGTCGCAAGATTTGAAACTAATTGTAAGAGTATACAACCGGACTGCATGGCAGAGCTGTCACTGGCCCGCGCAGGTGGTGCGCTGACAATACACTGTCAGGACACAAGAACGCCGGCCACTGCGGAGGCGCAGACTGGCCGGGCCAGGGAAATCAATGGTTGGGCATCGACCCGCAGTACCCCTACGCGGACTACTTGGCGCCGGACGGCCCCACCTGCCTGAAGTCACAATGTCCCAACCCCTGGTCGCTGGCGGATTTCTTCCTCCCGTTTGGCACCACCTACCAGCGGGACTTCGTCAAGGTGACGGGATGGAAGTACGACACCTACTACTTCCTAAACCCTTCCACCTACTTCCCCAACACGTACCCCTCGGCTCCCGACAATGATGCGATCGAGAGCCAGTGACGCAATTCCAGCCGCGGCGCTGGCCTCTTCGCGAGGCCAGCGCTGGTTGCTGCATTTTGCTCGACTTGGCGGTATGCTAGGAATGAGCGGGGGCGGCGCGCTGCGGCCCCTTGCACGTCCTCCCGGCCAAGGCGGTGCCTAATGTGTTCGAAGCTGTTCCTGCATAAAGTCACTTGCGTCCTACTCCTCATCGCGACGGCCACGCTGCTGCCCACCACGGCTCTGGCCGCGCCAAAGTACAGAATCCTCCACGGCTTTACCGGCGGGAAAGACGGGGGTACCCTTTTCGGCAGCCTCACGCTAGACAGCAAAGGTAACCTCTACGGGGCTACCTGGCTCGGCACCATCTTCGAGCTCTCGCCCCGCCCAGGCGGAAAGTGGCACTTTCAGGTACTCCTCGCCCTGACCGACGGCTCGGGCCCAAACGGCGGAATGGCCCTCGACTCTTCAGGCAACCTGTACGGCACAACGCAGGCAGGCGGCCCCTACGGCGATGGGGTTGTGTTCGAGCTGTCGCACGGAACGGACGGCTGGAAAGAGACCGTGCTCACCGATTTTCCTGGTGGCGTACCGGCCGGGGCGCCCTGGGACGGCCCCATCATGGATAAAGCCGGAAATCTCTACGGTACCGGGGGCTCTGCCTGGGAACTGTCCCTCGGCTCCGACGGCTGGAAGCTGACCATCCTCCACGAGTTCACGGGCAAGAGCGGCGACGGCGACGACCCTTACGCTGGCCTCATCATGGACGTATCAGGCAACCTCTATGGCACGACGTTCTACGGCGGAATCACCGACTGCGGCCAGAGTGTCGGATGCGGCACGGCTTACGAACTTTCTCCTGCCCCCGGCGGCAAATGGAAGGAGCACATTTTGCACAAGTTCGGCAAGAAGGGCGACGGGGACTTCCCGGGTCAGGGGAGGCTAGCCATGGACAGTTCCGGCCGCCTTTACGGCACCACCGGCATTGGCGGCCAGATCGGCTATGGCATCGTGTTCAGGCTGACGCCAAGCTCCAACGGCCACTGGACGGAGACCATCCTGCACAACTTCGCCGGTTCAGACGGAGACGAACCGGTGGCGGGGGTGGTGATCGACAAGGCCGGGAACTTGTATGGCACCACCAGCGTGGGCGGTCCCAGCGACTGCGGCGTGGTGTACAAGCTGGCGCCTGGCAAGGATGACCACTGGACGTACAGCATTGTCCACAGCTTCGACGGTTCCGACGGCACCCTGCCGGACGCTAACCTGATCCTCGACGACAAAGGAAACCTGTACGGCACCACTGCCCTGGGCGGTCCAGGCGGCTACGGTGTCGCCTTCGAACTCACCCCGTAGGGCGGGATGCAAAATCCCTTCGTGGTGTGCGTGGCGAGATTTCATTCCGACACAAGAATGCCGGCCCCTGCGCAAGCGCAGACTGGCCGGCCTGTAGGATAAATTGCCGTTCGGTCAGACCTACTTCTTCAGCGTGCGGATGAACTTCACCACGCCGCTGATGTCGTCCGCGCTCAGCTTGCCGTCGTACTTGGGCATCTTGTTCTTTCCGTTGGTGATGATGCCCTTCAGATCAGCATCCGACTGCTTCTGCACATCGGCTGAGCCCAAGTCGCGCAGTTGCATGTTCTTGCCCATGGTGGTTTGGCCGGCGCCATCGGGTCCATGGCACATGGCACACTTGGCCTTGAAAATGTCCGCGCCGCCGTCGGCCAGCGACCAGGTAGAGAACACCAGTGCGAAAGTCAGAATTGCGAATCCAGCCTTCAAAACGGTCTTCATTCGTCTTCTCCTTAGGAAATTATGGCGAGCCAACGGCACCGCCATGCGTACTTAGCGCATCTGCGCGTCTTTCTCCCAGCAAGTCTCCCTTGCTTGTGCAACCGCACGTCCAGTTCTCGGCTGCCTCGGCTTTCCGGACCCTGCTATTGGGAATGAACCCCACGATAGACTTTTTGTTGCTAACTTGCAAGCCCCTTTGCAGTCAACCAGATGCTGAGTAACGCAGGGCGCGTGGCAGGCGAGTTCTTCTACCGCAAGAACAACCGCGGGAGCCAGAAGCTCCCGCGGCGGGACGAGCAGGCGACACGATTTCCACTGCTTGTTACGGGATTACCTCAAACGCAACACCTCCACTGTGAGAACCGCAGGCGTAGGCCGTACCATACACATTCCCTTTCAACAACACCAGCCCTGCCCGCGAATAGCAGCCATCGCCGCTGCCTCCGCTGAAAGCATGAAGCACACTCTCCTTGTATTTGCCCTTGTTCAACTTCAGTTCGTAAACTGTGCCCGCGTTACTCTGACTGCCGGCCTCGTAGGTGGTACCGTAAACATTGTTTTTGGAGTCCAGCACGACACCAGCGAAGTAGGGGTATTCGCCGTCGGTGTCCCCGCCGGTGAAACTGTAAAGAACCTGTTGGGTAAATTTATTGTTCTTGCCCGCCTTCAGCTCGAAAACTGTACCCAGGTTGTCATTTCCGCACTGGTAGGTTGTACCATACAGGTTGCCCCCAGTATCCATCGCCAGGCCGGCTAACGGATAGCATCCTGCGGCCCCACCCGTAAACTCGAAGACAGTCTTTTTCACCCACACGCCTCTGGCTTGAAACAGTTCGTAGACGGTGCCCGCATTATAGGTGGCTCCGCCGTACTCCGTGGTGCCGTAAAAGTAACCGTCCTTGCCGACCACCAGCACGCCGAGCGGATAATACCCGTCGCCGCTTGCGGCAAAACCGTGCATGACCTTCTCCGTCCACTTGCCCTTTGACTGGGTCATAATGAACGCGGTTCCATAGTTGTGGGACCCGCCATAGTAGGTTGTGCCATAGAGGTTGCCGGACGAGTCAAAAACCAGGTTTCCCAAGGGATACGATCCATCCTTGGGATAGCCGGCGAAACTGTGAAGGATAGTCTCCGTCCAGGTGTTGCCGGACTTGGTCAGCTTAAAGACGACGCCTTCATTGTAAGTTCCGCCTTCATATGTTGTGCCGTAGAGATTGCCTGAGGCATCCATGACCAGGCCGGTTTCGGGGTATGCCCCGTCACTGGTTCCTCCGGCAAAGGGATGAAGCACGGTTTCGGACCAGGTGCTTCCCGAAAGGGTCAGCTCAAAAACTACGCCATACGCAGTGGTATTCCCACCCTGGTAGGTGGTGCCGTAGAGATTACCTTTTTTGTCGGCAATCATCCCAGCGTACGGGTAATAACCATCGCTACCACCGCTCACGCTGTTGAAGTTGTAGATCACACTTTCAGAACTGGCCGAGGCACTGGTGCCCAGGAGCACGGTTACTGCAAGCATTGCGAGCAGGGCCGCTAGGCGCGGCCGCGCAGAAAGAGACATTGGCTGCATTGTTTCCTCCTTAAGGAAAAATGGTTGACGTTCCCCACGCAGGACGATCCCCCACGGATTCGTCATTGCGCTGTGAAAGACCCCACCCGTTGAACGCGCCCGGTGCCTGGCCTCCTCGCCATCCCTGATCAGGCTAGGAAAAGGGCGCCACTGAGTTGTGGACATTGCCTAGTGGAAAGGCTATCCACCCACTCGAAACCACTTTGGAGATGCTTTGCCATTCTGGGATTACCCCGCAGCTTTGTCAAGAGGAAAGACTTTGCATATGCGCAGCCACGCTCCCTTCCTGTCCAGTGATGTTGCCAACTACGAGAGCAGATTGAGGCAGACGCTGGCAGCCACGCCGAAAGACGAGTTTGCCCCCCCTTTTCTTCGTTCCGCCAGTCGGCCGCTATGGCAAAAGACACTTTGCCGCGTGATATCCCGCAGCTGGACGGTCGGGGGGTGAGTTTCCAGGCCCTCAGGCTTTCGTAAGCTCATGAAACGGCTCGATATATCTGCAGGGTGCCCTGCCCCATGTTTGGCATGGCGTTTGCCCTAGTAACGCTGTCGCAGCTTTAGGAGAGTTGTCCTTGGAAACGACTCTAATGGTGATCGGAGTGAACCAGCGCACCGCTCCGGTGGCTGTCCGGGAGCGGTTCTGGATCAGTGACGACCGGCGCTATGCTGCCACGGTGCAGCTTTCCCAAGCCGAGGGAATCGAGGAAGCGATGGTCCTCGCCACCGGTAACCGAACCGAATTCCTGCTTTGGGCGAGCGATCCGTCATGTGCCGCTAACTCCGTCTTGCGCCTGCTCACCGCCCAGTACGGCCTGAAGATGTCCGATTGGGAGCACTTTTACCGCCTCATGGACGATGCTGCCCTGCTCCACGTTCTGCGCGTGGCCACCGGCCTTGACTCTCTGACCACTGGGGAACCGGAGATTGCCGAGCTGATGAAAGCTGCCTGGCAGCAGGCACAAGACGCTAGATCAGCGGGCCGTTGTCTGGACGCGGTCATGCGAAAGGCGCTAGCCGTTGCCCAGCGCGTGGCTAGCGAAACTGCCATTGGCGAGTTCGCCCAGCCGTTTCCCCGCACGGCGGTCGCGCTGGCGCACAAGATTTTTGGCTCCATTCAGAACAAACAAGTCCTGATCATCGGCGCCGGTAAAACGAGCGAACTCTCGGCATGCGCTTTGCTGGACGGCGGCGCAGCGCGGTTGTGCGTGATCGACAGGACTTTGGAGCGGGCCCAGCAACTTGCCGCCGCGCTGGGCGGAGAAGCGGCGGCGCTCGAAGACCGCTGGCCGCAGATGTTGAAAGCGGACATCGTGGTCAGCTCCAGCGGGTGCCCGCATACGATTCTTACGCGAGACGAAGTGGAAGCGATTCTTGCCCAGCGCCGGCAACGCCCGCTGGTGCTGTTTGACATAGCGATGCCCCGCGATATCGACCCGGCAGTGCGCCAACTTGGGGGCGTTTCTCTCTACGACGGCGACGATCTGCAAAAGGTCACTCAGCACAACGCCGCAGAACGTCAGGCCGCGGCGGCCGACGCGCAACGCATCGTAGCCGCTGAGGTGCAGGGATTTCGCCACCGGGTTTTGGCCGAGCGGGTAGTCCCGACCATCGTTGCCTTGCGCCAGCGGCTCGACGAAATTTGCCGCCAAGAACTGGACGCCTATTGCAAGGAGTGCGGGCCGTTTTCCAAGGATCAGGAAGCAATCCTGGTTACGCTGATGTCTCGATTGACGCAACGCATTGCGGGATCGCTGGCCCGTGAACTCAAGGAGGTTCCGGAAAAAGTGCAGCAGGAACAGATGACCGCTGCTGTGCTGCGTTTGTTTCACCTGAATTTGCCCGATTCGGCGCTTGCAGGCGCCAATGTGGCGAAGGCCAATTAAAGGTTCGGCGCCCGGTTTTCTCATCCCCTTATCCGGCGCCAAGGCGGGGAAGCATGGGCTTCCCCGATTCTTTTTCCCAAGTCCCAGCCGGCTTCGCATGGCCGTAGACGCCGCAGAGAACTCGCCCCGGCCCTTTACTCGATCTCGATCTTTTCCTCCACGAACGTCTTGTCGTGCTCATCATTCCCGGTCAGCTCGAACGAACTGGTTACGGCGGCTCGGCCTTGCTCTACGCTGATGATCACGTAAGAACAGCCGAACCAGTGGGCTTCGGCAAGATCAGTCGGCGACCAAACCGGAGGATGATCCGGGTGCGAGTGGTAGAAGCCGACAATGTCCTCGCCTCGTTCGCGGCCTTCCCGCTGGATGCGGATGAGCTCGCGGGGGGCGATGTGGTAGCGATTGTGAGGCGAATCCTGGCGGGCGTTCTCGCAGGGCATGACGGTGGTGACGCGGCGGACGTCGCCATCAAACCGCCCGAGCAGCACGCCGCAACATTCCTGCGGATAGGCTTGCTCCGCGTGGCGGCCGATTTCCGCAGCACCGGTTTGGTCGATTTTCAACACAAAGGCGATCCGTCGGTCACGTGCGCGGCAGAAAAAATTTCTCACCCGAGCCCGGCCCGATACTATTCATGCCAGTTCTGCAGCGAAATCTCAAGGGCCGATGGCATCGTTGTGTGTGATAGCCAAGACTTGACCTTGCACAACACGCTGTCAGATGGGGTCGCTACTGTCAGGCCGTAACAGCGTTCTTGAGCGTAATGGCTGAGGGGGCGAACCAAACGGCGCAAAGTTGTGCAAGTGCCTGGTTGCGACAGTCGGAGCGGCTTTTGAGTCGTGTCTCGGCTCGTTGCCGAAAGTGTTCGTCCCAGCGGCCATCGACCACCTTTAAACCTTCACCAACTACTGTGGCGAATCTGTATCAGCTTCGACCACAACTGTAATTGTTGCCGAGGTTCTGGCACGCGGGTCGGCTTCGCTAGCGGCGATGACATGAAATACACCAATCCTTCTCGGGGCGGTGTAGAACCCATTGCTATCTACCGTTCCACCGTCCTTCTCCTCGACAGTCCACCGAATGCCGGGGTAAGCGCCTACGACCGTCGCGGAGAACTGCGTGGATTCACGAACATGCACCGTCACTTCGGACGGCTGAATTCTTACCATTACGTGCGTTTGAGCCTTTCCACTCTGACCGCACAACGCGATTGCGAGAACGGATGCAAAGGCAAGTTGAAACATAATGGTGCCCCCTACAACCGAAAGCATAACAACCAATCTGCATATGTCAATTCCACGAAAGACGGTGCTGGCTCCCCCGTGCGCTAGCTCACTTGGGCGGTCGGTCCCACCACTGTCGCTTAACCGCGACTACACTCAAAATCCCTTAATCGGATACGGGATCGGCACCAGATACTTGGAACTTGTCAACCCTATCCCGCAAGGTCGAGTTCGAACTAATACACGTTATGAGATAATCTGAGGTCTACTCCATGTGCAGGCGGTTTCTAGTGAAGCTATTGCGGCGGTCGTTGCTGGTGCTTCTGATGATTTGTCTGGGTTGCGCAGCTCAGTCCGCCCCATCGGACTTGGCGCAGAAGATCGAGAACCAGGTTCGGGCCTACTACAAGCTTCCCGCCGACGTGGGAATCAGCGTGGGCCCGCTTCGACCGAGCGAGTTCCCTAATTACGACGCGCTGACGGTCACTCTGGACAACCGGGAGAAGAAGCAGACCGTAGAATTCCTGGTGGCCAAGGATCAGAAAACCCTGATCCGGATTGCCAAGATCGACATGACCAAAGACCCGTACGAAGAGGTCATGAAGAAGATCGACTTGTCGAACCGCCCGGTGCGGGGCAACGCGAACGCCAAAGTTACGGTGGTGAATTTCGACGACTTTCAATGTCCCTTTTGTTCCCGCATGCACCAGGCCCTGTTCCCGAACCTGCTGAAGGAATATGGGGACCGCGTGAAGTTTGTGTACAAGGATTTCCCGCTTCTGGATCTTCACCCCTGGGCACTGCACTCGGCCGTGGACGCCAACTGTCTGGCGGCGCAGAGCGGCGACGCGTATTGGGATTTTGCCGACTACATCCACGCCAACCAACGGGAAGTGAATTCTGAAGAATCGCTCAAACAGCAATTCGTAGCGCTCGACCGCATTACGACCCTACAAGGGCAGAAGCACAATGTGGACCAGGCGAAACTGCAGTCCTGCATGAAAGCGCAGATGGAACTGGTGGTGAGAGCTGAGATCAAAGAAGGGGAAGACCTGGACCTGAGCGCCACGCCCGTGCTGTTCGTCAATGGACAGGAACTGGAGGGGGCGGTGCCGGTTCCTGAGATCCGCGCCGCGCTCGATGCGGCACTGACGCGCGCCGGAGTACCCACGCCGAAGCCGGCTGCGCCACAGGCTCCCGCGGCGGAGGCAAAACCGGGCGGCAAATAGACGGGTCCGGCCGCACGGCCCTGTCCCAAGCAAGGATTCGAAGCGCACATTCATTGGGTGCGGAGGGCTAAAGAGTGAAAACTGTATCGGCGACTCGTGGCAACATACTTCTGGTTCTTTCCTGCACCTTGCTGGGCATAGCGCTCGGCACGGGATGCAGCGGCAAGAAGGATGGGGCGGACGTGATGGCCACGGTGGACGGCCGCAAAATCTACCGCAGCGACGTTGACAAGTACTATGAAAATCAGACCGCGGGCTCCCAACAGCAACCGGTGGGCGAGCAGGCCACCAGCTTGCGGCTCAGCATCCTGCGCGAGTTGATTGACAATGAGATCGTCATGCACCGCGCAGAAAAGCTGGGTTTGCTGGCGGCCGACGATGAAGTGGACCGCAAGCTGAACGAAATCAAGGCGCCCTATACCCAGGAGGAATTCGACGCCCGGCTGAAGGAAAAGAAAATCAGCTTGGATGATTTCAAGCGCGATCTGCGGCGTTCCTTGACCGTGGATAAGGTTTTGAACAAGGAAGTGACCTCCAAGATCAACATTACCGATCAGGACATCACCAACTACTACAACGCGCACAAAGCTGAGTTCAACCTGATTGAGCCGCAATATCATTTGGCGCAGATCTTCGTGACCGTCACGCCCAATCCACCGGCCCGAAACCTGAAAAATGACAAGGCGCAGAATGAAGCCGAGGCACGCAAGAAGATTCAGATGATCGCCAACCGGCTGGATAGCGGCGAGGACTTCGCTACGGTGGCCATGAATTATTCGGAAGATCCTGAAACTTCCGCCAATGGCGGAGACCTTGGGTTCACGCCACAATCCTCTCTCGCCAGCACCGATCCGGTAACCCGTGACAACGTGGAGAAGCTGAAACCGGGGCAGTTCAGCCCGATCATCACTGTGGTAAACCCAATGACCAAGCAGTTGGTGGGTTTTCGCATTGTGAAGCTGGTGGCTAAAGAACCCGCTGGACAGCGCGAATTGGCTGACCCAAGAGTGCAGGAAGCGATCCGTTCGCAGTTGCGTGACCGCCGCGAGCAGTTGTTAAAAGCCGCCTACTACGAAGTTCTGCGCGACCAGGCTAAGGTGGAAAACTACTATGCGCAAGCCGTCACGCAAGGCAACGGGACGGCGCAGTAGCCGGCCGACTCCTTCGCGGGACTTGCTGCACGGACGACGATGCCTTCTGCTGGACAGTTGCTCGACGCCCCCCGCTCCGCTATATTTCCCATAGCCATGTACCGCGATTTTCATGCCATTGATCGCTGGACCAAGAAAGAAGTCCACTGCCTTTACCAGTGCCTGATTGTTGCGATTGCCACCCGCCATGCCGATGCCGTGGATGTTAAGTTTCTGGTGGACGGGCGGCCGGTATGGATCGCTCTGCCTTCCCCGGCCTGGGTCGAGTATAAGAACCGGACGGGGAAAACTATCACCGATGCGCTGGCCATCGGAATCGCCGGCCACTACCTGAAAGCCGCTCTGGAGTCAGGGGAAGGCGTGGGGCGCGAAATGTATTCGCTCACCGTCGCCGAGACCCTGGCGCAGGTGGATGCGCTGGTGCAGGAAGAGTTACCCGCCCCGGAGGCAGTAGCTCAAGAATAGCCCGCAAAGCGGCAGGGACCGCCGCTTGCCTGAGTGCGTTGCCACGTGGGTTCTCGGTACGGGAGGCTGGCGGACGTTCTTCCTTCTTGACAAATGGCGTGCAAGTGCATAATCTGCGCTCACTGGTGCTGATCCAGGTTGTCTTAGGTGCTTATACATGAAGAACGTTTACGAGGTTTTGCGACAGAAGGAGCTTGAACTGGCGAAGTTGGAGAAGGAGGTGGAGGCACTGCGTGTCGCCGCTCCTCTTCTCTCGGACGAAAAAGAACCGGTGGCCGAGATTTCCGACGGTAAAGCAGCCCTGATGGGCGCTTTGCCCCTGCAGCAACCGATCCGGATCCCGCAACCCGCAGTCAGTCCGGCCCCACAGCCGGCCAGAGCTGTCGGCTGGGAAGACACTGCCAAGCGCTGGCCGTAGGCTCCGCTCCCAGACGCTGGCGACGACCGCCTGAATTACCAGGCGGAGGAATGCCCTTTTTGTACGCCCGGGGAAGATTCTCCGGGTGGTTTTGTACCCTAGGATTCGCGGCACTGAACGAGCTCTGGCGTTCGATGTGTCGTAATGCGACAAACCACCTCTCCGTACGCCTGTCACCCAATCCAGTGACGCAGAGCACATCGCCTTTTGACATGCCGCACTGCGTTTTCCAGAGAAGAAGCCCAGCCTAGCCAATAGAACCACGTTCGGAACCGGCGGCGAACTTAGCCGCCGCTTTGTTGCTGAGCCTTGGTTTCGGCCCGCCACAGTGCGGACCTATTCGTTTCATTCCGCGCTCCTAGGAGGCTACATGCTGCATCTCGACTCCGGTAACACCGGTTTCATGATTCTGTGCACCAGCCTGGTCATGTTGATGACGCCGGGGCTCGCCTTTTTTTATGGCGGCCTGGTGGGACGGAAAAACGTTCTGGCGATCATGATCCAGAGTTTCGTCTCGATGGGCTGGACAACGGTAATTTGGTATATCTACGGCTACTCCCTGTGCTTCAGCGGCGACTGGCATGGGGTGATTGGCAACTTCCATTACGCGTTTCTGAGAGGCATAAACCTCAGCACGCCGTCGCCGAACAACACCATTCCGGCATTTGTCTTTATTGCGTACCAGATGATGTTCGCCATCATTACCCCGGCGCTCATCTCCGGCGCATTCACCAACCGGGTCACGTTCAAGGCGTACATGTTCTTCCTGACGGCTTGGCTGACTTTCGTCTACTTCCCCTTCGTACACATGGTTTGGGGTGGTGGATTCCTGCAGCAGTGGGGCGTAAAGGACTTCGCCGGCGGCATCGTGGTACATAACATTGCCGGTATGGCGGCCCTGGCATCGGTCTTGTATGTAGGCAAACGCCGGGTTCAGGACCGTGGCCCGCACAGCATCCCCCTGGTCGCCCTCGGCACTGGCTTGCTGTGGTTTGGATGGTACGGTTTCAACGCCGGCAGCGAGATGAACGTTGACTCCGTGACGGCGACGGCGTTCCTCAACACCGACGTGGCCGCTTCCTTTGCCGCCGTCGCCTGGTTGCTGGTCGCGTGGCTCAATGAGAAGAAGCCGAAGTTCCTTGGTCTGCTGACCGGAGCTGTGGCTGGCCTGGCCACCGTGACTCCTGCGGCCGGATTCGTCTCGCCCACGACTGCGGTAATCATCGGCATCGTTTCCGGCGTGGTTTGCTACTACGCGGTGGAAATGAAGAACAAGCTGCAATGGGACGACGCGCTTGACGTATGGGGCGTTCACGGAGTGGGCGGCGCGCTCGGCATTATCATGCTGGGCATCTTTGCCAACACCGCGTTTAATCCCGCGGGCGCGAATGGCCTGCTGTATGGCGACCCTCTCTTCCTGATGAAGCAGGTTATGGCAGTGGTGTTCTCTTCGGTGTGGGCTTTCGTATTCACTTATGCCATGTTGCGCATCATCGACGCGTTTACCACGGTGAAAGTCAGCGAGATGTCGGAAGAAATCGGACTGGATGAATCCCTCCACGGCGAGCACGCTTACGAGGAACTCCCCGGCCACGACGACTTGGTTCACGCGGGAGAACCTGCCCGCAAATGAGAAGCCAGCAAATCGGGCGACCGATTGGCCGGCTTTTCGGAGCGCTGCTGATCACAGGGGTGATCATGGGATCGCCCCTGTGGGTTGGCGCACAGAACACTGATCCACAACAGGCTCCGGCCTCCGATTCGACCAACTCCGGGGACCAGAAGCCCTGGTGGCGCCAGATCACTACCAACGGATTTCTCTCCTTCTCGTACACCTACAACACCAACCAGCCCGAGCCTCGTCTCAACCAGTTTCGGGTTTTCGACTTCAACGACGACCAGCCGCAATTGGACGTTGCTCAATTAGTGGTTCAGCGCTCCATCACCAAGCCCAATCAGCTTGGTTTTCTGTTCGATCTGATTGCAGGATCTGGAGTGCCCGAGGTGACAGCCGCTTACGGGCTGTTCCGCAACACGCGCACCGGAGTTGCCGGACACGTGGACATCCCGCAAATGTACGCAAGCTACATTGCGCCGCTGGGAAAAGGATTGCGCTTCGATTTCGGAAAGTTCGTCACCCACATGGGGTACGAGAGCATTCCCGGCTACGACGGATATAACAACAACTTCAGCCAGGCGTTTCTGTTCGGATACGGTATTCCATTCACCCACACTGGCCTCCGGATGACCTACGCGTTCAGCAACCGCGTGTCGGCGATCGTTTCGGTGAACAACGGCTGGGACGACTTTCAGAAAGTCAACGACGGCTATACTGTGGGCGGGCAGTTGTCGGTGGCGACCAGCCAAACCACCAGCGTCGTTTTCAACTTTCTCCACGGTCCGGAACGCCCCCATGACAACAACGACCAGACCGATGTGGAGGAAATCATCGCCTCCTGGAGACCGGTTTCCCGCTTGTCTTTTGCGCTCGACAGCCTTTACGGCCACCAGGACAACGGCGTCGCTCCAGGACACGGCGCCATTTGGAAGGATCTGGCTGGCTACGCACGGCTGTATTTTACCCACCGGCTTTCCCTGGCATTTCGTGGCGAGGCTTTTCGAGACAGCGGAGGCACGCGCACCGGCAGCAATCAGACTTTACAGGGATATACCTTAACTCCGGCTTATGATCTGCCAGCCAAGCTCTCCAAACTGAGTCCCAGCCTGAAGAAGCTGGATGGCAGCTTTGCCCTGCGCGGCGAATTTCGCCAGGATTTGTCGGACCACGCGGTGTTCCGCAAAGGCAGCACGGGCTGGACGGACCGGCAATTTACCACTGCGGTGAACCTGATATATCTGTTTTGAGCTGCCCGAGTGTGGCGCCCGGAGCCGGGGGGAACCTAGGTTCCTACCCCTGGGATAGCCCAGATCGGGCTTTCACCGGGGTTCCATCCGTGGTATAAGGGCGTGTTAGGCTTTGCTGGACTTCATGCGGAAACCCGCATGGGTTGGCGGTTGCATCAGAGTAAGACCCTGGCAAGGAGGTCTTGTGGCCGAAGCACGGACGGGAAAACGTTTTCCGCTGGAATTACCGATCAAGATTCACCGATCCGATGAAGGCGGCGAACACGCCGGCGTAACCGGAAACCTGAGCGCCGCAGGAGTGTATATCCGCGCCGATGCGAACCTGGAAGTCGGTTCGGCGGTCGAGTTTGAGATCGCGTTGCCTCCGGAAGTAACCGGCGCCAAAGAAAATGTGCTTGTGCAATGCCGCGGACGGGTGGTGCGCACCGACGAGCCCGCGTCCGGCGGCAAAACCACGGAGGCCCGCGGTGTCGCCTGCGTGATCGATTCTTACGATTTCGTTCGCCACTCGTAATCCCGAGGTATGACGAAATGCTGAAACTGATTCTGGCTGACAACCAGGCAATTTTCCGGGCGGGCATCGCCAAAGTGCTGGCGGTAGAAGATGAAATGCGCATCGTAGCCCAGGCCCAAACTCCCGAGCAGATGTTCATGGCGCTGGACAAGTTTCGCGCCGGCGTGTTGATCGTGGCTAGCGGGTTCCACGACGATTTTGGCGCCACCCTCCAGGCCGCCACCAAAGTCAAGACCCAGGTGGTGGTGCTGGCGGATACCGGTGAAAGCGCGCAGCGTTACATTAACACCGGAGCGCAAGGCGTGGTGTACCGCAACGTGACCAGCACGGCGCTGGTGGATTGCGTGCGCAAAGTCGCTCGCGGCGAAACCTGGGTGCAAGACATTGCCGTGCCCAGCGAGTTGACCGAGAACGACATGGTGGGTCTGCGCGTGCGCGACCGCTTGACTGCCAAAGAACTGCGTATTGTGGCGCTGATTGTGCAGGGCTACAAGAACAAGGAAATTGCCACGCAGTTGGGCACTACCGAGCAAGTGATCAAGAACTACCTGCGCAATGTCTATGACAAGATCGGCGTTTCTGACCGGTTGGAATTGGCTTTGTTTACCATCCACCACCGGATCCTCAACGAAGCGGCAGCGGCCACTGCAGCCAGTGCTCCGCAACCCGTGCAAGGACAGGCGGTGCCGTCGTAGAGTTTTGGGATTAAGGAACCGGGCCGCCCCTCGCGGGCGGCCTTTTTCTTTTGGCGGGTTTGGATGTCACGCTGATATGTGATACGAATCACTGACAAGATCCTTGAGTGGTGATCTTAATAGTGCGCTAAGTTGCTGAATCCAAAAGATTTCTCTTGACATCCTTCGGCCGAGAATCTAATCTTCTATCAACTTAATAGGGCGCATGCCGTTGCCATCCTCACCCCACATCTATACGGCATGCGCCCACGCTGTTTTTTGGGCGCTTCCCGTCAGCTGCGCGCACATCGGAACCCAACGCACTTTCCGGTATTAGCCCAGGGGATCTCAACTGGAACCAATGCTTCCCTTCCCCGCGGAATCGGCAGCTAACCAGCTTGCAGTTGGCCCCTGCTGCACCGTGCGCTTTCTTACCTCACACATCCTTGTGATCAAGCCGGGCGGAGCACAACAGGGATACGATAAACTGCCATGTCGCACTTCTGTGCCGCTTCGCGTGGATCATTTCGTTCGGGAGCGATTGAACAATGAGGAGCATTCATAAGGTCGCGATTCTGGGTGCTGGCACCATGGGCGCGCGCTTGGCGGCGCATTTCGCCAACGCTGGAGTTTCCAGCCGTCTTCTTGACATCGTTCCGCCAGGGGCCGACGGCGCCTCGCGGAACAGCATCGCCACTGCCGGCCTGGAGGCGGCCAGGAAGGCCAAGCCCGCCGCCTTCATGGAGGCTTCGCTCGCCAAGCTGGTTGCGGTCGGAAATTTCGATGACGACATGAAGAAGCTGGCTGACGCCGACTGGATCCTTGAAGCCGTAGTGGAGAACCTTGACCTGAAGCGCGCCTTGCTGAAGAAAGTCGAGGCGGTTCGCAAGCCGGGAACCATTGTCACTACCAACACCAGCGGCCTTCCCGTCTGGAAAATCGCCGAGGGTTTCTCCGACGATTTCCGCCGTTGTTGGTTCGGCACCCATTTTTTCAACCCGCCGCGCTATATGCGCCTGCTGGAACTCATCCCCACTGCTGAAGCTGACCGTTCCCTCATGGAAGCGATTGCTCATTTCTGTGACAGTCGCTTGGGCAAGGGCGTAGTCATGGCGAAAGACACGCCTAACTTCATTGGCAACCGCATCGGCACCTTTTCCGTGCTCAACGTGATGCGCCTGATGCAGGAAATGGATTTCACTATCGAAGACATTGACGCACTGACCGGGCAAGCGGTGGGCTGGCCGAAGTCGGCCACCTTTCGCACCATTGACCTCGTCGGTCTCGACATCCTGGGCCATGTCGTCGGCAACATGACCCAGAGTGTGCAGGATGAACGCAGCGACCTGAAGCTGCCTGCCTTCTTCAATCAGATGCTGGAGCGCAAATGGCTCGGCGACAAAACCAAAGGCGGCTTTTACAAAAAGAATGTGGGGCGGGCGCCCTCGCCCGCCGAACCCGGCGAGGAAGATGAGCGGCTGGCACTCGATTGGAAAACGCTGGAATACCATTCTCGGCGAAAACCGAAGTTCGCCGCGCTCGACATAGCAAAGAACATCGAGGACACCGGCGCGAGACTACGCATGCTGCTCGGCCTCGACGGCAGCGGCAGGAAAGCCGATCCGGCCGGACAGTTTCTATGGCACGCCTTAGCGGATTTGTGGACCTATGCCGCCAACCGCGTCCCGGAGATCTCTGACACCATCGTCGAGATTGATCGCGCCATGAAACTCGGCTTCAACTGGGAGCTTGGGCCTTTCGAGTTGTGGGATGCAGCCGGAGTCGAGCCTACCGTGGCTCGCATGAAAAAGGCAGGCCATCCGATCGCCGCGAATGTCGAAAAACTGCTGGCCAGCGGCAAAAAGTCATGGTATGCAGACGAACCGGCCACAGCTTCTGGCCGAGTGTATTTCGACCTCGCGGCTGACGCCTACAAGCCTGTGCAAGTTCCCGCTGGCGTCTGGTCGGTGACCGTCGCCAAGAAATCGAACGGCGTGGTGAAGAAGAATTCCGGCGCGTCGGTTGTCGATCTCGGCGATGGCGTGGCCTGCATCGAGTTCCATTGCAAGATGAACTCGCTCGGCGCCGACATTATCACGTTGATTTCGCAAACCCTGAAACCCGGCGGCGCGGGAGACAACTTCGACGCTTTTGTCATCACCAACGACGGGCCCAATTTTTCTGTCGGCGCCAATCTTATGCTGCTGCTCATGCTGGCACAGGAAGAAGAATGGGACGACATTGACATGGCGGTTCGTCAATTTCAGGGCATGACGCAGGCCATCAAGTTCTCTCCCAAGCCGGTCGTAATTGCGCCTTTTGGCCTCACGCTCGGCGGAGGCTGCGAAATGACGCTGCACGCGCCGGCGCGCCAGCCCCACGCCGAGTTGTACATCGGACTGGTAGAAGTTGGTGTTGGCTTGCTGCCGGGCGGAGGCGGCTGCAAGGAGATGACGCTGCGCGCGGTCGCCAGCGCCGAATCGATCCGTGCCGGCGCGCGCGGCGAGTCGGTCGAACTGATGGAAGCCATGAAAAAGACGTTCGAAACTGTCGCCACAGCCAAGGTCGCTACGTCCGCTGAGGAAGCGCGCGGTTATGGGTTTCTCTCGACATCCGACCGCATCACCATGAACCGCGAGCGCGTCCTGGCGGATGCCAAGGCCCGCGCCCTGGAACTGCTCAGCGTTGGTTATGAGCCTCCAGTGCCGCGCACCGATATTCCAGCGCCCGGAGAAAACATCCTGGCTGCGCTGCGCCTGGGCGTTCACATTATGCGCCAGGGCGACTACATCACTGAATATGAAGTGAAGCTGGCCACCAGGATTGCTGAGGTTCTCTGCGGTGGCGCGGTGTCGCCGGGCACGCCGGTCAGCGAACAGTATCTGCTGGACCTGGAGCGCGAGGCGTTCAAATCCCTCTGCGGCGAGAAGAAGACCCAGGAGCGAATCCAGTACACGCTGAAGACGGGGAGAACGCTGAGGAATTAATGCTCCGAGGTCTCAAGCTCGAACCTTTACAAACCCAAACGCTTAGGATATAGTGTTAAATGCCGACTGTCCTGAGATTCGAAGGACTGCGGGTGGTGATCTATCCAAACGATCACCGCCCAGCGCACGTGCATGTGGTCGGCAGGGGCTGTGAAGCAGTGTTCCATTTGCAGTGTCCGGCGGGCCCTGCAGAGCTTCGAGAGAACTATGGGTTCTCGCTGCGCGAAATCACGCAAATCGGACGAGCGCTAGCGCATTCCCTGGCAGAACTGTGCGCGGCATGGGAGGGCATTCATGGCAATATCTGAGTATTTTCAAGCAGCGAACCGGCGAGCGAAGCAACTGCGGTCCTCTGTCCCCAGAGCTGTTGCGGCCCATTATGACCACGCCAGCGGCCGCATTGTGATTCGCCTCAGCTCCAGGCTGGAGGTCAGCTTCTCGCCGCGCGACGCCCAAGGCTTGGAGCACGCTAGGCCGTCACAACTCGAACCAATCGAGATTAGCCCGTCCGGCTTCGGCATTCACTTTGCCAAACTGGACGCCGACTTCTACCTCCCCGGACTCTTGGAGGGTTTTCTTGGCTCGAAGCGATGGATGGCAGCGAGGCTCGGCCAAATCGGAGGCAAGTCCCGAAGCACGGCCAAGCGCGCCGCTGCCAGAGCCAATGGCAAGCTCGGCGGAAGGCCCAGGAAAGCGGTTTGACGCGGACGCCAGGACCTGGAGCGCGAGGCCTTCAAATCCCTCTGCGGCGAGAAGAAGACCCAGGAGCGGATCCAGTACACGCTGAAGACGGGCAAGACGCTGAGGAACTGAGCATTATAGCCTCCTATGATAGTTAATTAATATAGCTATTGACAATAGTTAAGTGTAAGAACTATTATAGGGCCATTATAGAGCTACAGGGAGGAGGACAAATGGCATATGTTCGTCCGGAAGAGGCCTTGTCTCCCAAGAATCGGATGGGTGGAATTCTCGAAGTAATCTATCCTGGCGGCGAGAATGAAATGAGCGTTGCGCTGATCAAGTGGGACGGGGATGAGCGCATCGCGTGTCGCTGGAATGGGGACGATAAGCATCCCAAGGGAAATCCGGTGTCCAGGGGACAAGCCACTTGGTTCGTGGTTGAGCAGTATGCCGCACCAGCGGTGGAGCAGGCTGCGCGCGCTGCCTCGGAACGGGATCCGAACAGCCTGATCGCCCAGTATCGCGAGATGGCAGATGACAAAGCACGCGAACGCGAAGCAGAGGAGTGGTCGGAGGGGCTGATCAGCGATGCATCCGCGGAGGGGTGAGGTCTGGTGGGTGGCGTTCGGTCCGTCCGTGGGCGGCGAGATCCAAAAGACTCGGCCGGCGATGATCGTCAGCAACAACGCGGCGAATACAGTACTGAATCGCGTGATCGTGGTTCCGCTGACGAGTCAAAGCGCGAAGGTCTATCCCGGAGAAGCTATGGTCACGCTGAATGGTGAACCGCGGAAGGCGATGGCCGATCAACTCACGACAGCCTCAAAGAAACGTCTGCGCTCCAAGCTGGGCGAGTTGTCTGTCGCCGATGTGGCCGCCGTGGAAGGCGCGATCCTCCTGCATTTGGGTATTCGTCGCTGAGAACTGGCCGCGCCCGCTGGTTTGAAATGAAGTATCTCGTCATTTACGAAAGGTCTGAGACCGGCTGGGGCGCTTACGCCCCGGAACTTCCCGGTCTCGGCGTCGCCGCCAAAACGCTGGATGAGGCCAAGGAATTGATCCGCGAGGCAGTAGATTTTCACCTCGAAGGCATGCGCGAACACGGCGACGAAGTCCCCGCTCCCAGTGCGACCACTGAGTACATCACGGTATGAAGATGGGCGCTGCTCGTTTGTGCGGATTGAATCCCCGCGGAACCTACGGTCGTCCGTTCCAAGAGCCGTTGCGGCCCACTATGACCACGCGAGCGGCCGCATTGTGATTTGCCCCAGCTCCAGGCTGGAAGGGCCTCAGTCGATTTGCATGATATATACGTTTGATATATACTTGGGATGGGTAGCCAAGAGGTCTGAAAGATGCCGAAGACCGACATTGCCAAACTCTTCCGGAATGGCCGCAGCCAGGCGGTAAGGCTGCCGCGAGAGTTCCGTTTCGACGGCGACCGGGTGCGCATCCGACGGGTTGCCCAAGGCGTGCTCCTGGAGCCGCTCATCCCAGATGCTGGCCGGTGGTTTGAGGAGCTTGACCGATTCAACTCCGAGCCGTTCATGCCCAAAGGACGCCGTCAGCCGGCCACGCCAAAGCGGGACGCATTCAAGTGAACTACCTGCTGGATACGAACGCCTGCATCGCGCTCATCAACGGCAATCCAGCGTCGGTCCGCAGGCGGTTGCAAAAAGTGGCGGCTGGCGGATCGCAAATCTATATTTCATCGGTCGAGGCGTTCGAACTGTGGTACCGCGTGGCCAAGAGCGCGCGCGAAGAATTCAACGCCAAACGTCTGAAGACGTTTCTGTCCGGGCCGATGACCCTGCTCCCGTTTGCGGAAGAAGATGCCCGGACGGCAGGTTCCATTCGAGCGGCCCTCGAAGTCTCCGGCAGGCCGATTGGCGCGTATGACGTCTTGATCGCTGGGCAAGCGCTGAATCGTCAACTGACGCTCGTCACCGCAAACGTATCCGAGTTCTCGCGCGTGCAAGGCTTGGCATGGCAGGATTGGGCAAAGCCGTAGAATAGATTCCTTGCAGGCTGGCTGGACCCTGCTACGGGAAGACGCTACGGAATTAAGAATGGAGGTCTTAAGAATGCTAAGAGATGTCTTGATTCAGTTTTTACTCGCGTTATTTTTTTCAATCGTGGCAGTCGCGCAGTACGGAAGTGTTCCTACCGGCAGCTTCCCGCCCGATTACAACGGGGACACGTTCACTGGAACTGTGACCGCCGCGGAAGGCGATCAGCTCACCTTGACCTACACCAAGGGCAGCAAGACCGACACGTTTGTCGGCAAGCTGGGGGCAGGCTGCTCCGTCCCAACAAATGACAAGAGCGACCGTAAGATGACCGCGGCGGACATTCCGCAGGGAACGGTTTTGACTGCATTCTTCAATCGCAATACCAGAAAGATCGATGGCCAGAAAGTAAAAGAGAACCTGCTTATCGCAATCGCCTTTAACGTTTGGAACGGCGAGAAGATCGAAAAGAAGAAGATTTGGCCCTGTGGTCCTTAGGCTGGCCAGTTCGGCTCAATGCGACGTTTCGGCGCCAGGATTGTCTCTCTGCGACTTTTCTTTCGGCGGCGAATCGTATATAAGGGTACATCGCATAAATAGTTGAAGATTCCTTATTGTGCATGAAGCGTTGCGCTCTTATTTGTTTGTGGTTGTGCAGCACTTTTCCCGCTGTGCTCCGGGCCCAAGTGTCAGGATTCTGGGCTGCGGATATGCCCGGTGACGAGCCTGCCCTTCTGCGTCCTGGCGACGTCGGTGGCCACGCCAACGACCTGCCCCCGGCGGTCCTCCCCACGCAAGCCCCGCTGCCGCGCATGGCTCCCGAGGCCGCCCTGCAAGTATTCGAAGGGCATGCCGCGATGCAATCAGCAGGGCTGGCTGGCTATTCCGCCACTACCCTGATCCGGGCCGAGATCCCCTCCAGTGCGCAATACGGCGAGTATGAATTGCAGAAGCACTACTCCGCTCCGCGCACTTTGGTGTACAAGGCTCTGCGCTTTACCGGGGACAATTTCGTAAAGAGCAACGTCATTGTCCGCCTGCTGCAGCAGGAAGTGGATCACGTGCAGAAGGACGACCCTGCGCTCACCGCCATCAGCCCGGCGAACTACAAGTTTTCTTACAAAGGAACGGCTGATCTGGGCGGCCGGATAGTGCACGTATTTCACATTAAACCTCGGCAGAAGCGTCCCGGCCTGTTCAAGGGCAAGATATACCTGGATGCGTATACCGGCACGCTGGCCCGCGCCGAAGGCAAGCTGGTGAAGTCGCCTTCGTTTTTCGTCAAGAAAATTGAGTTTGTTCAGGATTACGCCGACATTCAGTCATTTACTTTTCCCGTACACACTCATTCTGAGGCCCACACCCGCATTGTGGGCCGTGCCGTAGTGGATATCTACCAGCGTGACTACCAACTGGTGAGTGCGACGACGCAGGCGCAGAATTTGGCACCGGGAAACTAGCGCGCTCACGCCGCGGCCAAAGCCTCTTACCTCCGATCGCACCGCGCCCGGCGCCCGGCTGCGGCTATAATTTCCGGTCAAGCTAATCAAGGAGAGAATCATGACCCTTTCAGGCCGCGTCGCGTTTGTGACCGGCGCTTCCCAAGGTATTGGCCGCGCGTGCGCTGTGAAACTTGCGTCAGCCGGAGCCACCGTGGCGCTGGCGGCGCGCAACCGGGAAAAGCTGGACGAAGTGGCCAGAGAAATCCTGGCGGCCGGCGGCAAGGCGGAAGTCTTTGAGCTCGATGTAGCCCAAGAGGAGCAGATCAAGTCGGCGTTCAAATCCGCCATGGGACAACTGGGCAAGATCGACATCCTGGTGAACAATGCCGGCATCACCCGCGATCAACTCGTAATGCGCATGAAGCGCGCCGACTGGGACGCGGTCCTCAACACGAATCTCACCTCGGCCTATTTGTGCATCCAGCAAGTGGTCGGTTCCATGCTCAAGCAGCGCTGGGGCCGAATCATCAACATCACATCCGTGTTTGGCCAGATGGGCCAGGCGGGCCAGGCGAATTATGCTTCGTCGAAAGCTGGGCTGATCGGCTTGACCATGGCCATCGCGCGTGAGGTCGGTTCGCGCAGCATTACCTGCAACGCCGTCGCTCCCGGATTCATCGAAACCGCCATGACTTCAGCCCTGAGCGACGAATTCAGACAGAACGCTCTGAAGAACATTCCTCTGGGGCGGCTGGGCACCGTCGACGACGTTGCCAACTCCGTGGCGTTTCTGGCATCCGACGAAGCTGCTTACATCACGGGTCACGTGCTCAGCGTCAATGGCGGAATGTTAATGGGATAGGACAATAGCCCCCGAAGACAACGGACACCACCGCACTGATATGGACAGACCGAGCCAGCACGGCGCATCCGAGAAGACTGCGGCGGGATTTGTGATCCGGCAAGCTGCGTCCTCCGCCGAGATCGCGCAGGTTCGTGAGCTGTTTCTCGAGTATGCCCAGTCCCTCGGATTCAGTTTGTGTTTCCAGAATTTCGACAAGGAACTTGAAGGCTTGCCGGGAGACTACGTTCCTCCTGATGGACGACTTCTGCTGGCCGAGTATGACGGCGAGTTGGCGGGCTGCGTCGCGCTACGACGGCTGGATCACGAGGCCTGTGAGATGAAGCGTCTGTATGTGCGCCCAAGATTTCGCGGCAAAGGCTTGGGACGGACGCTGGCGGAGAAGCTGATCAGCGAGGCCCGCGGCATCGGTTACCGCCGCATGCGTTTGGACACAGTTGAGCCGGTAATGAAAGCCGCAGTGGCAATGTATCGCGACATGGGCTTCCGCGAGATTGAGCCATATCGCGAGAACCCCATCGCAGGGGCATTGTATATGGAACTTTTGCTGTGAGCCGTTGGACGCGGCACAACCGAGGGGAATTGCGGTATGCTTTTGGGGACGGTGAACGCCACGCCGAGGTCGCTATGACGTTTAAGAACATTTCATTGCCGGTGCTGCTTGTACTGCTGGTTTCTTCCGCCTTTGCTGCCACTTCCAAGAGCGTTTCCTACAAGAGCGGCGATGACAGCGTGCAAGCGGTGATTTACACGCCGGAAGGTAAAGGTCCGTTTCCGGCGCTGGTGGTGATTCATGAATGGTGGGGCTTGAACGACTGGGTGAAAGAGCAGGCCTCCAAGTTGTCAGACCAGGGATATGTAGCGCTGGCCATCGACCTGTATCGCAGCAAGGTCGCGGACACTCCCGAACTGGCTCACGAACTGATGCGCGGCGTTCCGGAGGATCGCGCTCTCCGCGACTTGCGCGCTGCCGTGGAATACCTCAAGTCTCAGCCGAATGTTCGCAAGGACCGCATCGCCTCGATCGGATGGTGCATGGGCGGCGGGTATTCGCTGGACGTGGCTTTGCAGGAACCGGCGCTCCGAGCTGCCGTGATCAACTACGGCCATCTGGCTACAGATCCCGATGCGTTGAAGAAAATCAATGCTGAAATGCTCGGCATCTTTGGCGGCAAGGATGGAGGCATTCCGGTTGAAGATGTGAAAAAGTTTGAGCAGACTTTGAAACAGGACGGCAAGAAAATCGACGTGAAAATATATCCGGACGCCGGCCATGCTTTCGAAAATCCCAACAACAAGGCCGGTTATCGTGCGGATGATGCTGCCGACGCCTGGCAGCGCACGGTCACTTTTCTTGCGAATACGTTGAAGCAATAGCCGTGCGCGGCGTCCCACAACTGTGCGCTTTGCTGGCACGAAAGTGGCGTCAAATTACCACTTGCCAGACCGCGCTTGGCTGATTACTATTTTGCCATCGTCGGGGAGCTTGCTGTGAGTTTTCCTGACGGAATCAGTGAACCCAACATGAACATCGGTGAAACGATTCGGAATTACCGGCTGCAGAAAGGCATGTCTCAGGGCGACATCGAAAAACGCACTGGCCTGCTGCGCTGCTACCTCTCGCGGGTGGAGAACGGTCACACCGTTCCTTCTCTCGATACGCTTTCCAAAATCGCCGGGGCCATGGATTTGCCGTTGTCGCAATTCTTTGCCGATCCCGGACGGCCCAACGGTCACAAAGCGCTGCCCCAGCTTTCTGACGATGAGCTGCGCTTCCTGAGCCAGATTCGCCGCTACGCTGCCAACCTGAACGACAGCGACCGCAAGCTCTTGCTGGCCATGGTCAAGAAGATGGCGGCGAACGCGAAGTGAGCTGTCGGCTGTCAGCATTCGACGCTCACCCTTTAAGCAGGGTGCGTTAATCCCTCGCAGACCCGGTGTGCGGACTGAGTGCTGATAGCTGTTCTTGGTGACTTTGGTGCTATCCCCCATGGTGTCCCTCGGGTACCTCGCTCGCCCACTGCCACGGCCCTACACTCTTACGTGGAGAATTCCGCGTGACCATCGACGAGGAACTGACCGTACTTGAAAGCCAGTTGCGCCGCCTCAAGATCGAGTACGAAGTGTATTTCAGCAACCCCAGCAAGAAGCCGCCCACGGACATCGAGTGGAAAGTGCTCAACTTGCTGCGGAAGTTCTCCGATAGCAGCAACCTGAGTTTCTCCCAGCGTTATCGTTACAACGAGATGGCGCAACGCTACGCCATCTACAACGAACTATGGCGCAAGAAAGCCAGGATTCGCGAGGAAGGTTACCGCAATCAGCACGAGCATGTCCTCTCAGTGCAGGGGGTTCGCCCGGAAGAGAAACGACAGACGCATCGGCCTGTCTATGGCGTCGCGAGCGCCGCTGCCGCAGCCGTCGCCGTCGCGGAATCTGCCGCCCAGCCGATGAGCGTGCAGTTCGAGGGCTCTGACTTGCAGCTCGAGAAAGTGGAGGCTCTGTATAAGGCCTTGACCGAAGCCAAGCAAAACAGCGGCGAAGCCGCCACCGGGAATCTGAAGAGCTTTACCGCATTTGTCCAAAAAAAGACCAGCCAGATCCGCAAGCAGTATGGCTGCCAAACCGTGGAGTACACGGTCGAGATGCAAGACGGGCAGCCCCGGCTCAAAGCCAAGCCGAAGGTTTAGCCGTTGGTCATCAGTCGTCGGTCGATAGTCGTCTGCCAAAGGCCTTCTGCACTGGCTCAGCGCTTGATATGGGCTGCTCACGATTACGGTCCCTGCCAGTAAGGCCCATCGGCGAACGACTGACAGCCTGCCTTAAGCCGAATGGCGAAGCGACGACGACCAACCACCGATCCCTTGCGGTAAACTCTAAGGTGCTCCTCCCAGGCGCACCATCCTTTCATCTGAGGCATTTATGTCTAAGATTCAGCGCGCCATTCTAAGTGTTACTGACAAAACGGGTCTGGTCGAATTCGCCCGCAAGCTCTCCGCACTGGGTGTGGAATTGATCTCAACCGGGGGTACTGCCAAATTGCTGCGCGATTCCGGCGTCTCGGTTAAAGACATTTCCGAACTCACCGGCTTTCCCGAAATGCTCGATGGCCGCGTCAAGACGCTGCATCCCAAAGTCCACGGCGGCATTTTGCATCGCCGCGCCGATGCCGCTCACCGTGCGGCGGTTGCCGAGCACGGCATCCAGCCGATCGACATGGTGGTGGTGAATTTGTACGCGTTCGAAAAGACTGCGGCTAAACCGGGCGTGCACTTTGAAGACCTGATCGAAAACATCGACATCGGCGGGCCGTCGATGATCCGCTCAGCCGCGAAAAACTTTCAGGACGTGGCGATTGTGACCTCGCCAAATGACTACGACGCCATTGCAGAGGAATTGGCCCGATCCAGCGGCGAATTGTCCTCCGCTACCAAATGGCGCTTAGCGCAGAAAGCATTCTCGACCACCGCAGCCTACGATTCGGCAATCGCTTCCACGCTGGAGCGAGTCAATGCCAACGGCCACTTCGAACTCGCCGCCGAAACCGGCTTCCCGCCGACTTTGCGCCTTGGCTTCAACAAAGTCATGGACCTGCGCTACGGAGAAAATCCGCACCAGAAGGCGGCTATGTATTCCGACGGATCGGGCGTGGGAGTTGCCAATGCGCAGCAGCTCCAAGGCAAGGAACTTTCTTACAACAACATCGTTGACTTGCAGGCAGCCTGGGACCTGGCTCAGGACTTTGAGGAGATTTTCTGCGGCATTATCAAGCACACCAATCCGTGCGGCGCGGCCACCGGCAAGAACTTAACCGAGGCTTACAAGAAAGCTCTGGAATGCGATCCAGTCTCCGCTTTCGGTGGCGTGATTGGAGTGAATCGCGTGGTGGATGGCGAGGCTGCCGAAGAAATGGCGAAGCTCTTCCTTGAAGTAATTGCCGCGCCTGGATTCAGCCCGGCAGCGAAGGAAAAATTCGCAGCCAAGAAAAACTTGCGGTTGGTGGAAATCGTCAACTCGCCGCAAAAGTGGGTGCTAAAGAATGTCTCCGGTGGCATTCTCGTGCAGGACGCTGATCAGCGCCCGCTGGCGGAGAGTGACTTGAAAGTTGTGAGCAAGCGTCCGCCCACGGCGGAGGAAAAGCGCGCGCTTTTGTTCGCCTGGAAGGTCTGCAAGCACGTCAAGTCCAACGCCATTCTTTACGCGCGCGACGGGCAAACGGCTGGCGTGGGCGCTGGACAAATGAGCCGGGTCGATTCGTGCAAAATCGGCGCCATGAAGGCTGTGCTGCCGCTGAAAGGAACCGTGGCCGCGTCCGATGCGTTCTTTCCTTTTCCCGACGGGGTGGAGGAAATCGCCAAGGTCGGCGCGACCGCCATCATTCAGCCCGGCGGCTCGGTGCGGGATCAGGAGGCCATTGCCGCCGCTGACCGGCTCGGGCTGGCCATGATCTTTACCGGGGTGAGGCATTTCCGGCACTAGAAACTCGCGCGGCGATCAATGATGAGATAATTACGCTATCATTTCTTACTTCATGGAATGGGCAATGAGACGCGTACGGGCCGCCGGACTTTCAATCTTGCTTTTGATACTAGTCGCCTGCGGGGGGATTTCCTTGCCCACCCCGCAAACCGTGAATGGATCCTGGAATTTTGAGCTGACGTCGTCTGCGATCGGCGGTACCAGCTACACAGGCTCTGTCAAACTAGACCAGGTTGGAAACACGGTGAAAGGGACCGTGACTTTTACTCATGCGCCGTGTGCCACAAGCGCTTCCCTTGCAGGTACGGTGAATGGTTCGGACGTGAGTTTTCAGATCACGGAAGGCGGCCAGGTAGTCACGTTGATTGGCACCATCAATTCCGTATTCTCATCTATGTCTGGCACCTATACCGCGCCCCCCGGCGGTTGTCTGAATGGCGACTTCGGCTCGTGGGCTGCGGGCGGTTAACGGCCTCAAGAAAGGTCCGTTGAGCGGCAGGCCGATGCCCAAGGGGACATTGAAGTCAAGTCCGATTTGTCCCCGTAGGGACACCACGGTTTCTGCCCTTGCTTCGTCAAAATATTGACGAAGGTTTACAATGATACGAGCACCCACCCGCAGCGGTTGAGCATCCAATCCGCTATGGTTTAGGGAAAACCCAAAGGCTTTCGATGGAAAAAATGTATCGCAGTTTTATTGTCCTATGGATGGCTACGGCCGCTTTCGCGCTGCAGGCGCAACAGCCGGCAGGTTCCCCCAAGTCTGCCGCCGAAGCCCCCGCGCCAAGCGCACCGCGAAAAGTGGACCGCGCCGCCGCGTATTATCACTACGCCTTGGCCCACATGTACGAGGAGCAGGTGGCGATGTACGGCAACAGCGAGTTGGCCAGCAAGGCCATCGATGAGTATCGCCAAGCCATCGAAGCCGACCCCACTTCCGAATACCTGACCTCGGGTCTGGCAGAGCTTTACGCCAAGACCGGCCGAATCCGCGATGCCGTCGTGGAAGCGCAGACCATCCTCAAGCGCGATCCTAACAATCTGGAAGCGCACAAGCTGCTGGGACGAATCTACCTGCGTTCTTTGGGTGATACCCAGGCCGGTGGTGGTACTACCAGCAACGGCAGCGGATCAGACAACATTCTGAAACTGGCCATCGAACAGTACGAAGAAATTCTCAAGCTCGAACCCGACAGCGTGGAGGACCATCTCCTGCTCGGGCGCTTGTACCGCCTGAACAATGATCTGTTGAAGGCTGAAAACGAATTCAAGACCGCGGTCAAGCTCGATCCCAGTTCCGAAGACGCCGCCACCACGCTGGCGCTGCTTTACACCGAAGAGAACGACTCCACGCGGGCCGCGCAGGTATTGAGTTCGGTGCCCGACGCTTCGCGCTCTGCCAAGCTCTATTCCGTGCTCGGCTACACCTTCGAGCAGCAGAAGCAGTACAAGAAGGCGATTGATGCCTACCGCAAGGCAGTCGAACTGGACCGCGACAATCTCGATGCCGTCCGCGGGTTGGCCCAGAACCTGATGAATGACGGTCAGACCGACGCCGCCCTCGAGCAATACAAGGTGATCGCCGACGCTAATCCGGAAGATGCGCAGACTTACTTGCGCATGGCGGAAATCTACCGCCGCACCGGCAAGTTCGACTTGGCGCTCGACAATCTGAACAAAGCCCAGACCATGGTGCCGGAATCGCTCGAGGTCCCCTACGCGCTGGCTGCGGTCTACCAGGCCGAGGGGCGCTATGACGACGCGGCGCAGACGCTGCAGGATTTGCTGAAGAAAACCGAAAAGCCCGACGGCAACTACAACTCGGACGACAAGAACCGGCGCGCTGTATTCCTGGAGCGGTTGGGAACGATTTACCGCGACATGAATAACAATGACCTCGCGCTTGAGACTTTCCGCAAGATGCTGACGCTGGGCGATGAGAACGCGACCCGTGGGTATCAGGAGATCATCCAAACCTATCGCCAGGCCAAGCAGTGGCAGCAGGCCACCGATGCCGCTCGTGAAGCGACTCAGAAACTGCCCAGCGACCGCGACCTGAAGATGGCTTATGCCGGGCAAATCGCGGAGATGGGCCAGTCCGACGAGGGCGTCTCCCAGGTAAAAGCTCTGCTGAAAGGCACGCCCGAGGACCGCGAGGTTTATATCACCTTGGCCGAGATGTATGGCCGTTTGAAGCAGTGGCCCGAAGAGCAAGCCGCTCTGGATGAGGCTTACAGAGATTCCACCCGAGACGAAGACCGGCAGTACGTGGACTTTCTGCGGGGCGCCGCATACGAACGCGAGAAGAAGTACGAACAGGCGGAAGAAGTGTTCCGCAAAGTCCTGGCAGCCGATCCGCAGAATGCCGCTGTTTTGAACTACCTCGGATACATGCTGGTGGACCGCGGCCAGAAGCTGGACGAATCGCTGATTATGATCAAGAGGGCAGTGGAGATGGAACCGGCCAATGCCGCATACCTGGATTCGCTCGGATGGGCTTACTTCAAGCTCGGCAAATACGACCTATCGGAAGACAATCTAACCAAAGCAGCCCAGCACATGGGCACGGATCCGACCGTGCAGGAACATCTCGGCGATCTCTACCAGAAAACCGGACGCCTGAAGCTGGCTGTGACCCACTGGGAGCGGTCGCTGGACGAATGGAACAAAACCGTTACCGCCGAGGTGGACACGGATAACGTGGCCAAGATCCAGAAGAAACTCGAGTCCGCCAAAGTGAAGCTGGCCAAGGAAGACCCCGGCAACAACAAGTAGCGTCGGCTCGGGATGTTTCCCTTGGCGCCCTTTGCGTTAACCTTCGCGCCCTTTGCGGTTTAGCAGTTCCTTTTCAACGATAACAAACCCTGAATCGGCCTTGTAACCGCTGCGGGCCAACGCCCTACACCATCAGGCTAACGATACCGCTCCTGCAGCAGCTCCCCAATGGCCGAGTACGCTTTCGTGAGCGTCTCCTCGTCGGGCAGGTAAACGATGCGGAAGTGCTTCGTCCCCGGCTTTTGCCCGAAGCCGGAGCCGTGCACCACCATCACGTGTTTCTTCAGAATCAATTCGCGGACGAAGACTTCGTCGCCTTCTGGAATGTCGATGCGCGGGAACGCATAAAATGCAGCTCGCGGAGAAACACAGCTAATCCGAGGTGTGGAGTTCGCCCAGCGCACGGTGAGATCGCGCCGGCTGCGCAGTTTTCTGCGGACCTCCGTCAAATGATCCTGCGGCCCTTCGAGCGCAGGCTTGATCGCGTACTGCTCTGGATGGTTGGCGCATAACCGCGCCCGCAACAGCTTCTGGACGCCCTCGTTGTATGGCTTGACCGCAGCCGCTTCCCCGCTCACAATGCCCCATCCAATGCGCCAGCCGGGAACCAGGTAGTTCTTCGACAGCCCGCCAAACGTCACGCAGGGCACGTCGGGAGCCGCGTCGGCGAAAGCGATATGCTGGTCGCCGTCAAGCATCTGCTTGTCGTAGATTTCGTCGGCGAACACCACCAGATTGTGCCGCCGCGCCAATTCTGCGATTTGCTCAAGCATTTTTCGCGTGCAAACCGAACCCGTGGGATTGTTCGGATTGATCAGCACAATGCCGCGTGTGTGCGGCGTGATCTTGCGCTTAATATCGTCCAGATCCGGCTGCCAGCCGTCGTCTTCGTTCAGGTAATAGGTATTGAGGCCGATGCCCATCTTGCCCAGAATGGCCGAGTACAGCGGGTAATCGGGCGCCGGCGTGAGCAGATCCTCCCCTGGATTGAGCAGCGCGGCGAGGCAGACATCGACGGTTTCGCTGACGCCAGTAGTCACGAAAACATCCTGCACCGAACGAATGCCCTTGCGCGCCGCCTCGCCGCGAATGGCATCCACCGCCTCTTTGATCCCGGGCGAAGGCGCGTAGCCGTTCTTGCCGTCGCGCATCGCCTTGTAAACGGCTTCGATCATGTGGGCGGGCGTCTGAAAATCAAAAATGTTGGGATCGCCAATGTTCAGCGGCAGGATCTTGTGTCCCTGCTTGGCAACTTCGTCGGCGTAGCAAGCTAGGTCGCGAATGGCGTAGCGAACGTTCTCCATGCGCGTGGCAGGTGCGATTTCACGGGTTTGAGCTATAGGCATGATTGCGGCTCCAGAACACACAAGAATACCGCAAAGGACGCCGAGGGCGCAGGGAAATTGAGGCGGCGCTGTGTGGTTCGTTGAGCGTCAATATACTCGACTCTTCATGAAGAAGTCATCCCGAAGCCCCGCGCTTTCACCGGCGGGACGAGGGACCTAGCGCGTAGTGTTGCTAAGTTCGCGGCCATGACCACTCCGCGCCAGATCCCTCACTCGGCTGAAAAGCGCCGAGTTTCGGGATGACGTCGCCATGGGCGCGTCTTGCCGCCAACGATCTGATAGAGCACATGCTCCCATGTTCAATATGTCGCGGATGTACGGCGTTCAATCGCAGCAATGACCACGTGCAGTTTGCGGATATCGCCCTGAAACGGATTCTGCTGCATCTCTCCAAGCGCAGCCAGGATTCGAGTCCGGTCGCCAGCCGGGATGCGCTTAAGAGCCTTTCTTGCTGGCCCGGCGAGGACGACGGTCCATTCCATCGAGGTACCCATCGAGTGTTACGTAGTTGCCGCGTTTGTAAGCAGCCATTCCCCGGCGGTATGCGCGAGCCTCAGCGGCGGTGGGCGCCTCGGTAGGAATTAGCCGCGCAGATAGGTAAACTCGCAACGCCTCTCGCACCAGTTCCGAGCGAGTACGGTGTTCCGCCTTCCTGGCCCGTTCGACCTGCTTTGCCATGGCCGGCGGCAATGAGACGGTGAATGTAGTGGTCTCTCTCATTTCGTTGTTACTTTGTCATACTTAGTATGATATTGTCAAGGAAGAGAGATACGCGGCGGTCCTCCCCTGACAAACGACTGGCGTCAGCCTCACGCAGTAACTGCGACATCCGGGTCGCGTGTACGCTGCGGCGTTGTGCCCCCGGCTATTGGGTCACTTTCACAGTGACCGTGTTCGATTTCACACTTATGGACGGGCTTTCGGGATCTGCTCTCCGGATTTGTATTTTGTACTTGCCGGGCTGGCTCATCTCATAGAACCTGGCGGCATTGAACTCCCATGCGAGAAACTCGCCGGACTTCAGAGTGCCAGACACAAGCGCGCCTCTGAGATCTTGCGGAGACACGCGGCTGGGGTCCAGGTTAGCAACGTGGCCGTTCCAAACATAACCGGCTTTTGTATCAGCCGCCAGTTCTCCGTCGATACCGCGCACCTCGACAGCGCAGTCCCGCGACTTCTCTCGTGATGAATATCTCGTGGCTAGACGTATTCGTCAGAGTGGCCTTAATCAGCACCTGAGAGCCAGTCTGCACGGAATTGTGAACCGCGCGGATAGCAAGCGAGATAACAGGCTGTGTCCCCGAAGTATCAGAACTCTGAGCAGCCAAGGACCCAACCGTGGCCAAGATCGCTGAAGTCAAAAGGCACATGCAGAAAGTCTTCATGAATCCTCTGCTCGCGTTCCTAACAAATCAGAACGCCGCCGAAACCCCGAGATCGCCGAGGAGAACTTTTTCAGGGATGTTTGCGTCCTCGACGTCTCAGCGGCATTCTTAATCCACCCTGTCAATCTGCGCTTTCTGCAGCTTGTCGGAGTAATCGACGTACACGGCTTTCCACTCGGTGTAGAAATCGATCGCGCCGATGCCGCCTTCGCGATGTCCGTTGCCGGTAGCTTTCACGCCGCCAAACGGCAAATGCACTTCCGCGCCGATTGTGGGAGCATTGATGTACGTGATCCCGGCATCGAGGTCGCGCATGGCCGCAAACGCCTTATTGACGTCTCTGGTGTACAGCGCCGACGACAAACCATACTGGATGCCGTTGGCGATTTCGATGGCATGCTCCAGATTTTCGCAGGGAATGATCGAAACCACCGGTCCGAAAATTTCTTCCTGCGCAATCCGCATCTTGGGATCCACATCCACGAAAACCGTCGGCTCGAGGAAATAGCCGTATTGATAATCGCCGTGCTCCAAGCGATTGCCGCCGCATTTCAGTTTGGCGCCTTCTGTCTTTCCAATGTCGATGTAATCCAGGTCAGTCTTAAGCTGGCTTCCGTTCACTGCCGGCCCCATATCGACTGTCTCATCCAGACCGTTGCCGACTTTCAGCTTCTTGGCGCGCTCTACAAGGCGTTCGACAAACTCGCTGTAAACGCCTTTCTGCACGATCATGCGACTGGTCGCGGTGCAGCGCTGGCCAGTGGTGCCGAATGCGCCCCACAACCCTCCCTCAATCGCGAGATCAAGGTTGGCGTCGTCGAGCACGATCATGGGATTTTTTCCGCCCAGTTCGAGCGAACAATGCTTAAAGCTCTTGGCTGCTGACTGACCGACGATGCGGCCCACGTCGCTCGACCCGGTCAGCGAAATGGCGCGAATGTCAGGATGCTCGGTCAGCGGCCCGCCAATGCTGGAGCCGAATCCGGTCACGATATTGATCACGCCCTTGGGAAGGCCCGCATCCACCAGCGTATTCACCAAATTGAACGTAGAAAGCGGCGTGTCCTGCGCGGGCTTGATCACGCAGGTGTTGCCGCAGACCAGCGCCGGCAGGAGTTTCCAGGAAGGAATAGCCATGGGAAAATTCCACGGCGTAATCATGCCGCAGACGCCGATGGGCTGGCGCATGGCCATGGCGAACTTATTCGGAAGTTCTGACGGAGTAGTGGGGCCGAACATGCGACGGCCTTCCCCGGCCATGTAGTAGGCGGTGTCGATGGCTTCCTGGGTATCGCCGCGGGTTTCCTTCAGGATTTTGCCCATCTCGCGAGTCATGTCGCGCGAGTATTCTTCCTTGCGTCCGAACAGAATTTCTCCGGCGCGATAAACGATCTCTGCGCGCCGCGGAGCCGGTACCAGCCGCCACTTGGCAAAGGCATGCTTGGCGGCTTCGACGGCGGCGTCAACGTCCGCTTTGGCCGATTTCTGGAAGATGCCGACGACGTCCCGCGTGTCCGCAGGATTGCGGTTTTCGAAGGTTTCCCCGGTTGAAGCCTCGACCCATTCGCCGCCAATCAGATTCTTGTAAACCTTGGGACGGGTGGCTGAGCCCACGATCGTGGGCTCAGTAATCGTATCACTAGCCATAATGCCTCCTATGATTGCTGAAGATTGCCTGGGACATCACTGAAAGTCTATGCTACAGCCGGGAAAGATACGCGGCAAGGCAGGGAAAAGCGGAAGGCAGAAGTGAAAAGTCAGAATGCCGAGCTCTTACTTCTGCATTCTGCATTGCCCACAGGCTCCTCCCGACTTAGGGAACTTTGCACTAAGGTAACCCCCAACCTGATTACCTTGTTTCTCCCACTTTGGCCTTGTGCTACGCTCCGATTGACTCCACATTTTGTGTAGATTCGGCGGGCTTTGGTGGCGCGGTCTGCTCACGACAAACCGGGAATCCACGTCGCGTGGAAACAAGTCACGTACCGCAGCGTCTTACTGATGCTGCTGGCGGGGCTGACCATTTTTTTTGTGGGGTTCCACTTTGCGTTTCCGCAAATGACCGAGAAGGGGATGCAAGCGGCCAACAATTTTGGCACGCGGCTGCTGGAAACGATTGGCGCAGCCGGCGTAATGGTGAAACCGGGTTCGACCAACTCGCAGCAGGCGCACTTCACCGCGCTCGACGGCATGGTGCGAGTCAAGAAAGCCAACGGAAACAGCTGGGTCACCGCCGATTACAGCCTGCCGCTGGAAAAAGGCGATGTGGTGCAGACCAGCTCTGAGGGAATGGCGAAGATTGTATTCAGCGACGGCACCAATTACACGGTAAAGCAAGACTCGCTGATCGTGGTGGAGGAAAATTCCGCGAATGACCGTGCCCAGACCAACGTCACCGTAACCGTGAGCACTGGAACCGTGGACCTGGCAACGGCCACCTATGTCCAAGGCTCAAGATCGCAAGTCGTGGTCGCCGGAGCGACCGCATCCCTGGCTCCGGACAGCGCTGCCATGGTGCACAACGACCCTCGCGTGGATGAGCACGAGATTCTGGTCGAACGCGGCAGTGGCGAAGTCACCCGCAATGGCGAGACTGTTCGCCTGGCAGATTGGGAGAAGGTCAACTTCCGCGAGCGGGCGCCCCACATGGAAAAACAAAAGGAGATCGGCCCGCCGACGCCCATTTCCCCGGCTAACATGGCGCCCATCTTCGTTTCGCGGGACACGAAGCCGATTGAATTCTCCTGGGCGGTGATGGCCAACGCGGCCGCTTACCGTTTGCGCATATCGCGGAATCCCTACTTCTCCTCCACCATTGTGGACAAGCGTGTGAAAAGCGCCGCGGTGATGGTTTCCGGCCTGGAGGAAGGGGCCTACTACTGGACGGTCCAATCTCTGGATAGCAAGGGCAACGAATCGGTAGAAAGCGAAAAGAACCGTTTCACTCTGATCCCCAAAGCCAACGATGCCACCGTGATCCCCTTGGATGTCGATCCTTTCATCCAGCTTGGACACGTGCTGGAGTTGACGGGCAAGACTGAAGCCGGCGCCCGGGTGATGGTCAATGGCCACGAGGTTCCGGTGGTCGGCGCCGACGGCAGCTTCCATTTCTTCACTCCGCCGCTGCCTTCGGGGGAAAGCACCATCACCATCACCGCCCAAAACGCCAAAGGTGGAGTCAACACGTTGCAGAAGCAAGTGGTGATTCAGTAGAAAAGGAAGAGAAACGTGGCGGAAACGCGTGCTTCCGGTCCGACAAGATACACGAAGTCACGTTTCTCAAATAGAATAGAGACATACCATGAAAAGACAGGTTCTGGGGTTGCGGATAGATAGGCAACCAGTTAACTCACGCGAGAGAAAAGTGTAGTTTATGTCATCTAACGGATTCCGCTCGAACGGTACGCACCTGCACAACCTACGGTCGTTATTCAGTGTTTTCTCCAGCGATCTCGCCATCGACCTGGGCACCGCCAATACCCTGGTCTATGCGCGCGGCAAGGGCATTGTAGTGAATGAGCCTTCCATCGTGGCCATCAACAAAAACACTGGAGAAGTGGAGGCCGTCGGCAAGGAAGCCAAGGAGATGCTGGGCCGCACGCCGGGAAACATAGTGGCCATCAAGCCCATGAAGGATGGCGTGATCGCCGACTTCAAAGTCACTGAGAAGATGCTGAACTACTTCATCCAGAAGGCCCATAACCGCAAGATGCTGGTGCATCCCCGCATTGTGATCGGCGTGCCTTCCGAAATTACGCAGGTGGAAAAGCGGGCGGTCATGGACTCCGCTTATCGTGCCAAGGCCAGCGAAGTGCATCTGGTGGAGCAAGCCATGGTGGCGGCCATCGGCGCCGGGCTGCCCATCACTGAACCCAGCGGCAACATGGTAGTTGACATTGGCGGCGGCACCACCGACATCGCGGTCATTTCCCTGAGCGGCATCGTCTATTCGCGTTCGGTGCGCATGGCGGGCAACCAGATGGACGAAGCCATCATGAACTATTTGAAGCGGAAATATAACTTGCTGATTGGCGAACGCACCGCCGAACAGATCAAAATCGACATCGGCTCCGCTTACCCGCTCGATAAGCCGCTGACCATGGAAATCAAGGGACGCAACTTGATCGAAGGCGTCCCCAAGACCATCACCGTAGATGACAGTGAGGTTCGCGAATCGCTGAGCGAGTGCGTATCGACAATCATGAACGCCATCCGGGTGGCGCTGGAGCGAACTCCGCCGGAGCTTTCTGCTGACATCAGCGACCGCGGCATCGTGCTCACCGGCGGCGGCGCGCTGCTGAAGAACCTGGACAAGCGTATCCGCGAAGAAACCGGCCTGCCGGTTTCCATCGCCGACGACCCGCTGTGCAGCGTGGTGCTGGGCACCGGCAAAATGCTGAGCGACTTTAAACTGCTTAGGAAGATTTCGATCGAGTAGCCACGATTCCTTCGTGTGCCTTCGTGTCCTTCCTGGTTCTTCGATTTTTTGACCACTAAGGACACGAAGGTACACTAAGGAAGCCCGGTCATGGAAAACCTGATCCACCGCTACCGCAACGTCACCATCCTGGTGGCGGTGCTGTTTGCCCAGATTCTCGGGCTGGCGGTGCAGGTCAAACGGACCTCGGAAAACCAATCCACCCGCCTCATTCGCGTCTGGACCACAGATGCCATCACCCCGCTGGAGCGAGGGACGGTGCTGCTGCATCTCGGCATCCGCGGCTTGTGGCACGATTACGTGAACCTCCGTGGAGTGCGGGAGGAAAATCGCCAGCTCAAACAGCAGATCCAACAGCTTCGCATCGAGCAAACCCGTCTCAGCGAAGACGCCGAACAGGCCCATCGTCTGCAGGCGCTGCTCGGATTCAAAGAACAGTTCATTTCGCAAACCGTGGCCGCCCAGGTAATCGGAACCAGCGGCAGCGAACAATCGCGGTCCGTGTATATCGATAAGGGCTCGCGCGACGGCCTCAAGCCGGACCTGGCGGTCATCACCGCCGATGGCGTGGTGGGAAAAGTATTGCGTGTTTTCGCCTCCACATCGCAAGTGCTGCTCATCAACGATCAGACCAGCGGCGTCGGAGCCATTCTGGAGAAGTCGCGGCTGCAGGGCGTGCTGCGCGGAACGGCAAGCGGAGAGGTCGTTCTGGAAAAAGTAATGTCCGACGAGCCCGTGCAAATCGGCGACAGAGTGCTCACCAGCGGCGGCGACCAGATTTTTCCCAAAGGACTGGTGGTCGGCGCTGTCACCAGGGTTGCGCCCGGCTCGGAACTTTTTTTGAAAATTCAGGTCAAACCGGCCGCGGACCTCATCCGGCTGGAAGAAGTTCTCGTGGTCTCTCAGGTCGAAGAGAAGGCGCCGGATATGACAGCCACCGGGCCACCGTTGCGCGCCTCCGACATTCTTGCCCAGCGGCTTCCCTCAGTGCCGGATACGCCGGCGACAGCACCTGCCAAGGCTCCTGCGACCGGCCCGACGATAGGTCCACAGCCCGTGGCTGAGGTGATTCCCCACACAGCGGGAAACACTCTTTCGCCCGCCACTCCCCAACTGAAATCTACCAGCGGGAGCGCTTTGCCTTCCCCTGCAAAGCCTGCCGCTACTCAGCCGGGCACGGCTGCGCAGAAGCCGCGCGTGCCGAAAAAACCGGCTCCCACTCAGCCAGACGTCGGCCTTGGTTTGCAACTTGAGCCGACTGCTACACCGGGAGAGCCTCGACCATAGCGTGCCCATCACTTACACATCCAACGAGCAGATCGAGGTTTACCGCTTCAGCGTGCCCGCCGCCATTGCGATCCCCTTGTTCGCTCTGGCCGTGCAGGCCTTTGTTCCGCGCTGGCTGCCGTTTTTCAACATTCTCGATTTGCCTCTTCTGGTCGTTATCTTCTTTGCGTTGGCTCGCCGCAGCCAGGTCACCGGACTTCTGACCGGCGCCGTCATCGGCCTTCTGCAGGACTCGTTGACCATCCATCCCCTCGGGCTATACGGAATTTCCAAGACCGTCGTGGGATACGGCGCCTCTTCGCTGGGCGTAAAGCTGGACGTGGAAAATGCCGGCTCGCGCTTTCTGGTCACGCTGTTCTTCTACGTAGTGCACGAGGTCGTGTATTTCCTGATTGCCCGTGGACTGGTGCGTCTGGACTTGCACTGGAGTTGGTGGCACGAGCTGGGATCAGCCCTGGCCAACGCGCTCGTCGCCGTCGCCTTGTTTGCCCTCCTCGACCGCTTCAAGCAGAGAACCTGAAGTCACGTAAAGCAATCGCGCGTGCACTCATTGAACTGCCCATGAGTGACATGACGACGTTTCACCACTTGTCGAAAGGTAGCGGCAATGGCGCTGGGCCAACTTCTGCTGTGTTATTCACTGGAGGATCCGGTTCTGTGTCCACGGACGCTCTCGCGAAATCACACCGTCTACTCATCGAATGCTCCCTCGATCATTCCATTGGCTGCGATAGATCAGGGGTTGCCTAGAACCGGCTGGAACATCACCGGATCGAAACCGGGCGGAAGATCAGACGGTCAATTTACACTACCTTTTCCCTTAAAGCACGAACGCCCAGCCTAGAACCTATCTCACCAAGGTCACTGCTGAATAAACAGTTGCTTTTGAAGCGAAGTTGACGCAAACAGAGGGCATGGCTGATCTCAGCGATGCGCAGTGGGAGTATCTGAA